>SAMEA104315424__coassemble_320_pt1 | contig 122416 bp, 142 predicted proteins | sample SAMEA104315424__metabat2_low_PE_018 | metagenome-assembled genome bin SAMEA104315424 (sample SAMEA104315424) | gut metagenome | biome: Monkey gut; feature: monkey-associated habitat; material: faeces | place: China | collected 2013 | reverse complement strand
CGGCAATGACCGCAAGCAGCATGACGGCGAGCATCGCAAGGAACTGGCGCTGACCGTTTCCGGCGCCGTCGGCGAGCGAATACACAAACTCACGGTAGCCGTTTGCAAGCCCGTAGATATTCAGCGCAATACCCGCGACTGCGGCAATACCGGACACGATGAGCGCTGCGGCGAGCTTGACCTTTGACGGACGGAAGGCTGCGAACAGACCTATTGCGCCCGCCGCAAGCGCGACGACGCTTAAGATGCGCAGGGCGTTATACAGACTGTTGCGCACATCCAGCTCGTCGGTGAGACGCGCGGCATCATCCTCGGCGTACTGGCGCGCGGCGGCGATGACCGACTCATAGTCGCTCTCGTCGGTCACGAGCTTTGCTATCTCGTCGTTTTCCATGAGAACGGCAACGCCGGAGGTGACGGCGGACTTTACATCGTCCTGCTGGGCGAGCGTGTCCTTGAGATCGTTCATTTTCTCGACATTGTCGTTTAGCTGCTGCTGACCGGCGTTGAGCTGGTTTTTCGCGCTTGCGAGCTGAGCCTTGCCGTTATCGAGCTGAGCCTTGGCATCATCAAGCTGGGCTTTGCCGGCATCGAGCTGAGCCTTGGCGTCGGCGAGCTGGACCTTGCCTGCCTCTATCTGCTGCTCGGCGGCGGCTATCTGCGCGTTTGCCTCTGCAAGCTGCGCCTGACCGTCCTCGTATTCCTTGACGGCGGCGCGGGCTTCCTCGATGGAGGTAAAGCCGTAATTTTCAAGAACCTTTTCTATTATTGTCAGCGTGGGGCTGTTGTCTATTAAATTGAGCACTTTCTTTGCCCGCTCGTAATCGTCGGTCGCGGCGTCTATACGCGCCTGACCCGCATCGCGCTGAGCCTTGGCATCGGCGAGCTGATTTTCCGCATCGTGCAGCTGGCGCTCGGCGGCATCATACTCCGCCTTTTTCTCGTTATAGAGCTTTTCGGCGGCATCGTACTCCGCCTGACCCTTGGCGATTTTGCCCGCGCCGGCGTTGTACTGCTGCTGACCGTCGCTTAGCTTCTGACCGCCAACGGTGTCGGTCACTACGCTCTCGGCATATTCCTTTTCGTCCTCGGTGCGGTCAGCCTCGACCTCGCGCAGCTCGGCTACGCGCTCTTCAAGCATATCCACAAAGTCCACGAGGTCTGCTTTCTGATTGCGCTTGTACCTGAGAATGTCCGAAACATCGTCCAGACCGCTGCCGGAGGCAACGATGCCGAAAACCGATGCCGCCACAAGCAGAATGCTTATGACAGTTAGCAATGTTCTTTTCATTGTATCTTCCTTTCCCCGTGAAAACGAATTACCCCCAGCGTTTTCACCGGACTTATTCCGAATAGTTGTTGTGGTGTGCGCAAGAAGCCTTCCCCTTGAGGGGAAGCCAGCCACTCGCCGTGGCTGGCATTGCTCGGTCACTCGCTGTGACCGGCGTTTCGCCACGAACAATGGCGTTTTTAATCAATTGCTGCCGCACGGTGACGGGCTGCGGAGAAAATCATTAAAATTCAATCGTCGTCTGAAGTGCAAGCTATGCCGTAGGGGGGGCGACCAGTGGTCGACCGCTGCTCCGGTTTTGCCGGCAATCACCGGTCGGGCTGACGCAATAGATGTATTGGTACTGTCTGAATGCGCCTCTAAAAGCTCACTTTTTACCCGAGCGCTTCTGCATAGCGACGGCTTCAAAATCGTCGGCGAATATCGGCGGGATACGCAGGATGCGGCGCTTTGCCGTTGTTGCGGCGATGAACTTATCTCCCCAGATGAGCACCTGCGGCAGCACGAACAGCACCAGCGCAAGCGAGATGAGCGTTCCGCGCCCGAGCGTAAGACCGATGACCGCAATGATACCCTCGGTGCTTATAAATCCGATGAGAAGACCCGCAATAACGAGAATGCTGCCGGAGGTGACAAGCGTGGGCAATGCGCCGTTGAGCGCGATGCGTATCGCCTTTTTGCGCGAGCAGTGCGCCTGACGCAAAACGAGGTAGCGGTTCGATATGACAATGGCATAGTCGATGTTTGCGCCCATCTGAATGGCGCTGACTATGAGATATGCAACGAAGAAAATGCGGTTTCCGGTGAAATACGAAATGGAGAAGTTGAGCCATATGCTGCCCTGAATAACGATGATGAGCAGCACCGCGAGCCCGAACGAGCGGAAAACGAGCAGAATCACCGCAATAACGAAAACCGCCGACAAAATGCTCACCATTATATTATCCGTCGAGAACGAATCCTCAAGGTCTCTCGACGCTACCGCGTCGCCGGTGACATACACATCGTCGCCGTAATATTCCGCTGCGGTGGCGTGGATATTTTCGATTATCGTGTAGCTTTCTTCGGACTGCACGGGCGTATCGCAGTAAACTAACATACGGCTGTACTTTTTGCCCTGAAGCTGCGCCTTTGCGTCGGCAAGCTGGGCATACAGGCTCTCTATCATGTCGAGCTTGTCCTGCGAAAGCTCAACATCGCCATTCTCGGCAATATCGTACAGGAACAAGAACAGGTCGATCAGCGGTACCTTGTACTGGTGAAGATCCGTCTGCAAAAGGTCATACTCGCCCTGATGCGCGCCGTAATACGCAAACAGCGCCGAGGCGGTGGTCGTGTCAAGTCCGGCAAGCTCGGCAAATTCGTCTATTGTGAGCCTATCGCTCAGGCGGTAATCGCCCATCACCTTCACTGAGGCTATGCCGAGAACGGATGTGACATGGTCCATGCCCGCAATGTCATCGAGCATCTGCGTTTCCTTTTCATAGTCGCCGGAGGGCACTATGAGCGCGACCATATTGCTGTCGCCGAAAGTGTCGATTATCTCGCGCTGGGCGGTCTGCTTATCATTGAGCCTCAGCGGGAAAACATCGCTGTAGTTATACGAAAACGGGCAGTGCAGCGAAAAATAGAACGCAACGAGCGCAACGCAGATAAACACCGGCGGCATTATCTTGCGCGTTTTCCACGCGAACCTGCCAACCGCGTCTATGTGCGGGATAAAGCTGCGGTGGGAGGTCTTTTCAATGCGCTTGCTAAACGCGAGCAGCAGTCCCGGCATGAGCAGGAACACCGTCAGCATTGAAATGAATATCGACTTTATGAGCACCTTGCCGAGGTCGCCGCCGAGACCGAACTGCATGAAGGTCATGGCGATAAGACCGCCGATGGTGGTGAGCGAGGAACTCGCTATTTCCGGTATCGCCTTTGCCACCGCCTCAACGGCGGCATCGTGCGCGTTGAGCGTCTGGCGCTCTTCGGCAAAGCGATTGCACAGGATTATGGCATAGTCTATCGCAAGGGCGAGCTGCAAAATAAGCGTTACCGCGTTTGCGACATAGGATATTGACGAGAACAGGAAGTTCGTGCCCTGCTGCAAAAGCGCGGCAGCGGCAAAAACGATGAGCAGCACCGGCAGCTCGGCATAGCTGCGCGAGGTAAGCAGCAGAAGGATAATGACCGTTGCAACGCACAGAACACCGACGATGAGCATATCGCGCAGGATCATGCTGCTGAAATTCGTTCCGACCGCGGTGTAAATGCACGCGCCGTCAACTGCGGATATGCGCTCGGAGAGCTTCGTTACCGCGTTCTGGCTAATCTCGTCGTTTTCCGCGCCGTAGAAGGTTAAGTCTATAAGCGCATTGCCGCTGCGGTAATGCTGCTCGGATTCGTCAAACGACACCGAACGCACGCCCTCGATGTGCTCAAACTCCGCCGCAAGCTCCTGCGCCTTTGCAAACGAGGTGTCCTTCACCAAAACCTGCGCGGTCGCATAGGTTATAAACTCGCCGTCCATGGCGTTTAATCCCTGCCGTGTTTCGGTCTCCTCCGGCAGGAAATGATAAAGGTCGTTCTCAACGGTCGTGAGAGTCATGGTGTAGACCGAAAGCGCCGCCGCGATGAGAAACACGACGAATATCACCTTGCGGCTGTCAATAATAAACTTTGCTAATTTGTGCATTCTTATCTCCAGGGTCAAGACTTGTATTAACATATTTTATTACACGCAGGGCTAAACATCAAGTCTTTTTTCATGGCTGTGTCGGGGTGTTTTGAATGTGATATTAATATTTTTCATACCACATTCAACACGGCTCATGCCGTTTTCATAAATTGTATGTGAAAATTTATGCAGTTTGGTTGACAAAAGGGCGGGAAATTGTATAATTACACTTGCGTTAAAATATCTACACTTCGGAGGACTGTGAATGAGAGGAATGGAGACCGGTAAGACCCGAATAAGGCACGAGGTTTTTACCGAGATAGCCCGTATGGCATATGAGGGCGGAGACTACGCCAAAAAGCTGGAGGAGCTGCCGTACAAGATCTGTCCCGGAGACCCCGACGAGATCGGACCTTACAGAACGAACCTTCTCATTGAACGCGCCGTCGTCGGCGAGAGACTTCGACTTGCGATGGGTCTCAATATGCGCAAGCTCGGCGAGCACAATAACATCTCCGACAGCGTTGAGGAGACCGTTATCACCGAGAAATATTACGAGCCGCCGCTCATAAATGTAATTAAGTTTGCCTGCAACCGCTGCCCGGACAACCTTATAAAGGTCACAAACGGCTGTCAGGGCTGCCTTGAGCATCCGTGCATCGAGATATGCCCCCGCAAGGCAATAACCAAGGTAAACGGCCACGCGCAGATCGACACCGACAAGTGCGTGCGCTGCGGCAGATGCCTCGATGCGTGCTCGTTTTCCGCGATAATCCGCCAGGAACGCCCGTGCAAGAAGGCGTGCGGCATCGCCGCCATCGGCAGCGACGAGCTCGGCAGAGCGAAGATAAATTACGATAAGTGCACCTCCTGCGGTCAGTGCCTTGTAAACTGCCCGTTCGGCGCTATTTCCGACAAGAGCCAGATATTCCAGACCATAATGGCGATAAAGAGCAATGTTCCGGTGTATGTCGTGCTCGCGCCGGCGTTCGTCGGTCAGTTCGGTCCCGACGCCACTCCCGAAAAGATGAAGCCCGCGTTCAAGCGCCTCGGCTTTGAGGATGTCTATGAGGCGGCGATAGGCGCGGATCTGTGCGTTATCGAGGAGGCTGCCGACTTCCTTGAGGAGGTCCCCTTAAAGCACCGGTTCATGGTCACCTCTTGCTGCCCCTCGTGGAGCGACATGGTGAAGAAAATGTTCCCCGAAATGGCTGAGAATATATCCGTTGCGATGACTCCGATGGTGCTCACCGCAAGATTTGTCAAAAAGACTCACCCCGGCTGCAAGGTCGTGTTCGTGGGTCCGTGCGATGCAAAAAAGCTTGAGGCCAGCCGCCGCACCATCCGCAGCGATGTCGATTTCGTGCTCACCTTCGAGGAGGTGCTCGGAATGTTCGCGGCAAAGGGCGTTGATAAGGAGTGCATCCCCACCGAGGAGGCTCAGCCCCTATCGCAGGCGGGCTCGGATGCGCGCAAGTTCGCCGTTTCCGGCGGCGTGGCTCAGGCGGTGGTAAACGCCATAAAGTCCATCGACCCAACGCGCGATGTCAAGATCGCCAAGGCCACCGGTCTGCATGAGTGCCGCAAGCTGCTCATGATGGCGCGCGACGGTAAGTACGACGGGTATCTGCTCGAGGGCATGGCGTGTCCCGGCGGCTGCGTCGCCGGCGCGGGAACACTCCAGCCGGTCGACCGCTCCACCCGCGCGGTCGCAAAATTCGCCGACTGCGCCGGATATAGCTGCGCATACGATACGCAGTATAAAGACTTCCTCCCGCTCATAGAGGAAAAACAATAACAGATAGCAAAAGCTGCATCCCGTCGGATGCAGCTTTTTCATTGTAAATGTAAAAAGCATCCGATGTCTGGGGGACACCGGATGCATGATGGGGGTGGAGAAAGGAGATTCGTATATATGCGGCGCGCGGTCAACAAACGCCCGCCGCTCCGTTCACCTATAAAGACGCGAAAAATATCGAAACCTTTCACATTTGCCGAAAGAATTAATATCAGCAAATATGCGCGGCTGTGAATGCCGCAAGCAGCAGTGAGTACAGCCGGTGACGATCCATTTTTCTCTTGTCGTGAGTCATATGGCAGTCCGCGATGAGCGCAACGCTCGTAAGGTATGCCGCCATGCCGGTCACAACGGCTTTGCGCGAGCCGCGAAGTCCCATTAACATATGCGCGCTCGCGGCGAGAAAGAACACTCCGCTTGCCGCCTCATGCGCTTTCATGAGCTGCGCGCTTGCCTTGCTCAAACCAAGCTTTCTGACCGGGTATTTGACCAGCAGCGCTGCAAGTCCCCCGCACGCCGCCGCTCCGGTAATTTTCATAACATACATTCCATTCTCCTTTTTTCAGTGGCGTTTTTCCGCAGCTACGGACACGGTTATTGCGGTATCCCGACCGGAAGGTGCGGATAAAGCCATAATACTGCCGCACTACAATGGTGCATCCGAAATTTTGCACCCTTGGCTTCCCCTTGAGGAGAAGCTGTCAGCGTTAGCTGACTGATGAGGTGGAAATATATCCGTGCGCTTGCGCACACTTAAGCTTTTCACTCTTCACTATTGACTATTCACTTGCGAGCGTAGCTCGCGCATTGGCTCCCTTGCGTAAAGGGAGCTGTCACCGAAGGTGACTGAGGGATCGTTTTTCAGAGGCGGGCGAGCACGCTCAGGTCGTCTCTAAGATCTTGCCGGAGTTTGAGATGGTGACGACGCGCGGGGGTATCTTCTTGCCGGTGGCGGCAATGGCGCGCATGATCGCTGCCTGCAGCCCGCCGCAGCAGGGCACCTGCATCCTCGTGAGCGTTATGGTTTTAATGTCGTTTGCGGCAAGTATCTCGCCGAGCTTTTCGGCATAATCGGCGGCATCGAGCTTGGGGCAGCCGATGAGCGTCACCCTGCCGGACATGAAGTCGGCATGGAACGACCCATAGGCATACGCACAGCAGTCGGCGGAGATGAGAAGGTCGGCGCCGCTGTAATATTCCGCCTTTATCGGGGCAAGCTTTATCTGCACCGGCCAGTTGTCCAGCGCGCTCGCGCCGCCCGTGGGCGCCGCAGCCGCAGCCGCCTTTTTCGCCGCCTGATTTGCCTTCACCGCGGCCTCATCGTATGCCGCAGCCTCGCGCTCGATGAAACTTATCGCTCCGGTCGGGCAGTTGGGCAGGCAGTCGCCGAGACCGTCACAGTAATCGTCGCGCATGAGCTGAGCCTTGCCGTCAACAAGTTCGATCGCACCCTCGTGGCAGGCGTGGGCACACTTGCCGCAGCCGTTGCACTTTTCGCGGTCGATCTCTATAACTCTTCTTATCACTTTAAATACACCTTACTTTATCTTGGCTTCAAATTTCGCAATGAGCCCGTTGAACAGCTCGGCATTGTTCTCTATCGCTATCTCCGGCTCGCGGCGGGTGGTGTGCGCGAACACCGGCTCGTTCATCTTCGTTGAGTACACTGCCTTCTGTATGCGCACGGTATCCATGGCGCACTTTGCAAAATGCAGCGCAGCGGACGCGAAATGCGCGCTCTCGGGCGTGATCTTGTCGGCTATGGGCTCGAGCGTTTCCGCGATGCGGATGGACATATAGAATATCTCGTCTATGATGCAGCATGCGGTGCGGTAAGCGCCCTCAAGCTCGCTTTCGTCGGCATCGGGCTGCTTCAGGAGCTTCTCGAGCGGCTTTTTCGCCTTGTTTTCCTCGTCGATGAGGTGCAGGAAATAAACGCGCAGCTTTTCGATATCCTGCTCGGCGTGCAGCATGTCGGCATCCTCCGACGCGGTGAGGCGCAGAGCGCGCAGCACAAGCGACGACGCCGTTACGGAGCTCTCGGCTGCGGCGCTGCCGAGTCCGAAAACGCTGCCTGCGTCGGCGATCTTCGCGGAGTACGCCTTGATGGTCTTGTCGGAATAAGTCTCGGTCATGAGATCCCCGATGTTGATTTTTTCTGCCATTTTATGATCTTCCTTTCAGTGTCGGATTGACAATGTTAAACTATGGTTTTATACTCTAATTGATAATTATTTTACAACAATTATTGCGCTGCTGCAACAGGATATACCACACAAGGGAGACAAAAAGTGAAAATACTTCTATGCGGAGACATAAACTCCGGCAAATCCACGCTCATTGAACGGCTCCTCGCCGACATCGGCGAGAAACCTCGGGGCTATATCACCGTCCGTATGCCCGAAAATGCCGACGGCAGATCTTATGTCTACCTTTACGACATAGCTAAACCGCCCGAGCGCATAGAGGATGCGCAGGTGATAATGGCGTTTGAAAACGGAAAGCTTATCGAAAAGCACCCCGAGCTAATGTCGCTTATGGCAGCTCCCATGCTCGAGGACATACCTGAGGGCAGCCTCGTCGTTCTCGACGAGATCGGCACGCTCGAGGATAACGAGGAGCGGTTTAAAGCGGCAGTAATGCGCATTCTGTCGGGAAACTACAGGGTCTTGGCATCGGTCAAGGCGAAAAACACCGATTTCCTGCGCGCCGTGCGCAGCCATCCGGACTGCGAGCTGTATATCATAACGCCGGAAAATCGCAACGAGCTGTATATGCAGCTTCGCAGGCAGTATGATATATAACAGCGCCGATTTTTTTTGTTGAGATCGGCAGAATTATGTTGACTTAAACGGCGTTCATTGTTATCCTGTCAGTACAGAAACTTAGGGGGCAGTCATGAAGAGATTTGTAGCTATGCTGCTTGCCGTGGCGTGCGTACTCTCGCTGTGTGCGTGCGGTAACGGCAAGACCGCAGATGTTTCCGCGAAGGACCTTATCGCGGCGACGATGAACTCTGTAAAGCCCGAGGCCGCGGATGTTATAGAAAGCTCCGCGGACGAGAGCTTTGCGAATAAATTTTATTTCTATTACGGTATCGAGACCGATAAGGTGCGCGATTATGCCATAGCTTACTCCTCGTCGGCGCGCTCGGACGAGATAAGCGTGCTCGTTGCCGCAAGCGGAACGGATACGAAAACGCTAACCGATGCGCTCGAGACCCGCCGCACTCAGCAGCAGCAGACATTTGCGCTGTACAGTCCCGAGAGCGTTGAGATGCTCAAAAACGCCGAGATATTCGCCGAGGGCGATTACGCGGTGATGATAGTCGCGGAAAATGCCGCCGACATAAAGGCAAAGCTCATAGAGCTCCTCTCCGACGGCGATGCCGTTGCCGAGCAGTCAAAGCAGTACTACGAGTCGGCTCCGGCTCCCGTGCCCACTCCCGAGCCCGAGAAGGTTTACGATTACTCGCAGCCCGTACCCGAAACGGAAGCAAAGGGCGAGGACTGGTTTGCCGATGCCGCGTTCGTCGGCGACTCGCGCATGAAGGGCATTTTGAATTACGCGAAGTTTGATTACGCCGCCGACCTTGCCTATGTCGGACTCAATGTCGCCGATGTATTCACAAAGCCCTATGTGCAGACCGAGTCCGGCGGCATAACGGTCTCCGATGCGCTGGCTAACGATGCGCAGTACGGCAAGGTGTATGTCATGCTCGGCATAAACGAGCTGGGCTGGTACGATATAGACAAGTTCGTCGATTACTACGGAAGGATAGTCGACCGCATCCGCGAGACCCATCCCGAGGCGCAGATATACATTATCAGCATCCTGCCCGTGGGCACGGCGGCAACGGCTGCGCAGTCGCACTTGAACAACGACCGTGTGCAGACCTTCAACTCGCGCATACTCGGAATGTGCCAGCAGAAGCAGGTGTATTACATAAACGGCTTCGAGGCGCTCGCGCAAGATGGCATCCTGCCCGACGATGCCTCGCCCGACGGCATACACATGGAGCCGAAATACTGCCATATGCTCACCGATTACCTTCTGACGCATACGGTGGAGTGAAACGAACAATCAAAACCTCCGGTTTAGCCGGAGGTTTTGATTTCCTGCCCATATTGGCTCCCTTGCGTAAAGGGAGCTGTCAGGCGTTAGCCTGGCTGAGGGATCGTCTTTTTACAGGCGCATTTCCACACCCACGAATACGGTTATCTCTGGTGTCCCGACCGGTGGCTGCCGACCAAACAACAAAAACGGGCGAGCAGTGGTCGCCCGCATATTCGCGGTTTGTTATTGTCGAGACACCGCAGAAAAACCAATTGCCGATCTTGGTAACGCAATGCCCGCCACGGCGGATTATCGCGCGCTATGGAGAACACCTCTCCTGCCTTTTCATTCATAAGCATACCCCCATATCCAGAGCATATCACAATTTCACCATTTCACCCGTCAGGAAAGCGTTGATTTTTCCTCCCGCTCAGGTTATAATTATGTCTACCGTATTTTGCGCGTTTCTTTTGAAAAAATCCTGTTGCAAAATATTATGTAACCTGTTATAATCGATTTTGACACTAAATTGTAACACTTATTCCATCGGAGGTTCGATATATGAATAAGCTACGCAAAGCGCTTGCGCTCGTGCTGGCAGTTTGCTGCATTATAGGGGCTGCGCCCGTGAGCGCGTATGCCGAGCAGATACCCGGCGAGGGGCTTGCCGTGTTCGACGATGTCGCCGACATGACAAACACCACCTTCTCCGATCTCAGCACGAATTTCTGGGGCTATTCCGGCATAGAGGTGTCGTACAACAAGGGCATCATGATCGGCTACCCCAACGGCACCTTCGGCTTTGACGACTATGTCACATGGGCGCACGCTCTGACGATCGCCGCCCGCATCCACGCGACATATTATGGCAATGCCCTCAACGAGACTCCGCGCACGGGCGAAAAGTGGTTCGACCCGTTTTACCGGTACTGCTCGCTGCATGGTATGCTGCCCTCGAGCTGCCCGACCGGTTCGGGACTTGACGGCATCATAAACCGCTACGACCTCGCCTACCTGTTCTCGCGCACGATAGGCAAAGAGGATATGCCTGCGATAAGCGATCTTGCGATAAACGACGCATCGTCCATCCCCGCATATTACATGAGCTCGGTCAAAACGCTTTACTCTGCCGGTATACTCATCGGCATGGACGGATACAACAACTTCCTCGGCACATACAACACCACCCGCGCGCAGATAGCCACAGTCGTTGCGCGTCTGCTGCTGCCTGCCGAGCGCAAGGGCAGCGACTCCAAGGCAAACGCCGACATGGCGCCCTATGAGGCAAACCTTGAAAACGACAGCGTCACCGTTCAGATCGGCAGCACCTACTACTGCCTGTACAAGAGCTATGAGACCGTTGATACCGTGCGCTACGGGCTGTACGCCTCCGACGGCGTTAACGAGGCAAGGGCGCTGTACACCGCGCAGGTTGGACAGTATTTGAACAACATAAGCGTTTATAACGGCAAGGTGTATTTCTGCCTGAGCACCTCCGGTGCGGCGAGCGGCTCGCTGATGTGCTATGACCCCGCCGCCGGCAGGATCAGCACCGTTTACACCGGCTACATAATCGAATCGTACTGCTTCTATAACGGCGGGCTGTACGCTCTGGCGTTCACGACCTATGCCGACCAGCCCTCGGGCTATGTCTACTCGTTCGGCAAGATAGTAAACGGCGGCTTCAACGCCTTCCTCACCGACCTTTCCTACAGTCAGGTGCCCAACTTCGTGCCCTACGGCTGGAACGGACTTATCTACTTCAAAATGTCCGAGCCCATGACCGTCAAAGATGCCGACGGCAACGAGTCGCAGGTCAATGTCGATAAGCTCTATTCCTACGACGAGGCGCGCGGCAGCGTTCAGAAGGTCGCCGACTATAAGATAAACACAAGCTTTTTCGACGGTCATGTCATGTACTTCCTTGCTTATGACAGCGACGGAAACTACGACCTTAACCTTTACGCAATATCCATCCAGACCCCCGGCGCGGTGAAGGTAGTCGGCGAGTTCCCCAAGACCACGAATGTCAGAAACCGCTCGCTGTATAAGTTCGGCGACACCATCTACTGTCTGTCCTCGTTTAACCGCAATGTCTACAGCATGGACCAGCGCGGCAGCACCCGCCTGGCGATCATGTGCGGCGGCGTTTACAACAGCATGAACTTCACCGCCGACAAGCTCGTGCTCATCCCGAACACTCTCGTGACCAGCAATGCAAATGAGCTGAAGGTCTATAACGCCAGCAGCCTTGCAAACCGCGCGCTTTACGGCGACTGGCTCGGTCAGAGCGTTTACTACAGCGGCGCACGCTTCACTCCCGAAAAGGGCAAGGACTTCTACTCCACCACTGAGAGCGTCAGCTCCGTTTCAAATCTGCCGATAACCGTCACCAAGGCATTCTCTCGCGGCGACGACTTCATCGTGCAGACGAAGTATGTGAACCTGACCGATACGACGATAAAGCTGAGGTCCTACATCGTAAAGGTGTATGTTGACGACAAGCTCGTTGCGTACGACCTCAACCGCATGGTAGGCTTTGAGCTCAAGGCCAACGACATCCAGTCGTTCACCTTTGTTATCGCAGGCGCGGATATTCTGCAGAACTTTGATGTAAACGACGGACGCATCGGCATCGAGATCGTCCCGACCTATGACATAGTGCCGGAAACGCCTAAGAATTGAATTTAATGAAAAAACCGCCCATCTGGGCGGTTTTTATTATATTGGTATGGAGATCTCGGTCACGAACTGATTCGGATCGTCGGTCACCCCGTAGTCTATCATGGTTATCTCACGCGAGAAGTCCGACGGCGTGAGTCCGTTTTGGCGCATATACTCGCGCAGGCGGCGGTATATCTCCGGCGCCTCGGTATGGCTGCCGCAATAGCGGATGCTTACGCATTCCGATGCTGGCATATGCCGCACCGCGCCGTCGTATCGGTCCTCATCGTCGAGCACGAGGAATATGCAGTCGTAGTGCTCGAACCTGCCGGAGAGCAGCCCCTCGCGGGATATGCCGACGCCGACCTTGCCGAGGAAAACGGCGGTCTCTGTCTGCTGTGCCTCGAGCGCGCGGATCGGCATTTCTACATCGAGCGAGCTTCCGATGCTCAGCGGTCTTTCGACCCACACAAGCCTGCACGCCGGCAGCGTTTTCACCGTTATCTCGCCAAGCGGCGAGCTGTGCGCATCCTCAAGCTGCCGCAGGCGGTTGTCTATCTTGCGCGATATTATTTCAAGCTCGCGCTGCTTTTCCTCAATGACCGCCTTCTGCTGCCGCAGCTTATCCTCAATGCGCGAAATATCGCGGTTTTGCAGGAAATCGGCGATCTCCGGAAGCGGCATTCCGAGCATTCGCAGATACCGTATGGTGTTGAGCGGCTCAAACTGGCGAACGCTGTAGTAGCGGTAGCCCGTGTCGGGGTCGGTGTACTCCGGCATGACGAGCCCCAGCGCCTCATAGTGCCGCAGGGTGCCGACGCTCAGGCTGAACAGCCGCGCGGTCTGACCGATGGAGAGAAGCTGCGATCTATCCATTGACGCGCTCCTTTTTCCGTATCACCGAGTAGGCGATAAGGCAGATGATGACCGAAACGAGCGATCCCGCGGCGGTGGCAAGACCCATGGGCAGAAGCGTTGTCGGGAACATTTTCGAGGTCAGGTAAGCGCCGGGCACGCGCACGAGCGCGACCGATGTGATGTTGTGCGCAAACGAGAGTATCGACTTTCCGCAGGCGCAGAAATAGCCGCTGAAGCAGAAGTGCACTCCCGCGAGGGCGCAGTCGAGGATATATCCGCGCAGATACTGCCCTCCGGCGGCGGTAACGGCTGAGTCGGGCGTGAATATCCCGACGATGGGCTCGGCGATAAACTGGACGAGAATGCTCATGATAACGCCGAAGCCCGCGGCAAGGCAGATGGAATACCCCAGAGTTTTGCGGGCGCGGTCGAGCTTGCCGGCGCCGATGTTCTGCGCGCCGAGCGAGGACACCGTTGACAGCATCGACGACGGCACGAGGAACAGAAAGCTGATGATCTTTTCGACTATGCCCACCGCCGCGGAGTCGGTAAGACCCCTGCGGTTTGCGATAATGGTTATGATGATGAACGCAACCTGGATAAGCCCGTCCTGAAGCATTATCGGCGCGCCGATGCCAAGCAGCTTTCCCATGACCGCGCGGCGAGGCTGGAGATCGCTCTTTTCTATGGCGAAGCTGTGGTGCCTTCTTATCGCTATGAACGCGATGACGACGCTTATCGCCTGCGCGCAAACGGTGCCGAGCGCGGCGCCGGAAGCGCCCATGGACATCGCCCCGATAAACAGGTAGTCGAGAGCTATGTTCAGAACGCAGGCGACGGCGATGAAATACATGGGACTTTTGCTGTCACCGAGTCCGCGGAATATGCTGCCTATGATGTTATAGGCGGTGATAAACGGGATGCCCGCAAAGCAGATCAGAAGATAGCTCACCGTGTCCGACACAGCCTCGGCGGGCGTTGACATCACGGAAACTATCGGGCGCACCAGCAGCATCAGAACCGCCGTAAAAACCACCGCGATCGCGGCAAACAGCGTTATCGTGTTTCCGGTGCCGGCGCGGATGCGGGCCTTGTCGTGCGCGCCTACCGCCTGACCGATGAACACCGTGGTGCCCATGGCAAGCCCGACGATCATAACGGTGAGCATATGCATGACCTGACTGCCTATCGCAACTGCGGTCGTTTCGGCAACGCCATCAAACTGACCGATGATGAACAGGTCTGCAAGCCCGTAAAGTGTCTGCAAAAAATATGATAAAAAGTAAGGCAGCGAGAAAACTACTATGTTTTTAAACACACTGCCGGTCGTAAGATCCCTTTCCATGCGTCCGGACTCCTTTCACTGCCTTACAGTAAACCCTATAACTATTGTAGAGTCAAGCTTAAAATTTGAGAAGCTGCTCGTTCGCAAGGGTTTTGCCGGTAATCACCGGTCGGGACTCCGCAATAACAGATCTGTAGGTGCGGAAATGCGCCTCTGAAAAACCTTTACGCAAGGGAGCCAATGGGTGCAGGTGCTCAAATGATAAAAGACCGTCCAAAAGGACGGTCTTTTATCATCTTTCATCACTTGTTGTAGTCTTCAAGCCTGTGCACGGAGCCGGTGGACGGGGTATAGCCGGCGAGGTATTCAAGCGCCTGACGCGGGGTGTCGGCAACGAAATACAGCTCAAGGCAGCTTTTCGACATGAACCGCTCATCGGCAAGCTCCGATAGCATTCTGAGCATGGTGTTCCAGCAGCCGTTTGTGCTCAGCAGAACTATAGCACGGTCATCCTGACCGAGCTGCTTGAGCGTGAGTATCTCGAAAAACTCCTCAAGCGTGCCGATGCCGCCCGGAAGCACGATGCACGCGCTCGAGCGCTCCTGCATGAGCTGCTTGCGCTCGCGCATGGTCTCGGTGAAGATGAGTTCGGTGCAGCTTTTATACAGTATGCCCGGCTCATCGAAAAACCTCGGCGCTATGCCGACGATGCCGCCGCCGTTTTTATGCGCGCCGCGCGCACACGCGCCCATGAGTCCCTCGGCGCCGCCGCCGAAAACGATGCGGTCACCCTGCGCGGCGATAGCCTCGCCGAGCTCGTAGGCTGCGTCGTAGTAGCTCTTATCGAGCTGCCTGCCGGACGCGCCGAATATGCAGATATCCATCAGTCGTCCATGTCCTCAAACGCACCCAGACCGGTTTTTGCGGTGGGCTTGTTATCGCCGTGCTTTACGAATATCATCGTGACAAAGCTCAGCGCGACAAACAGCGCAGAATACGGGAACAGGATGGTGTAGTCGATATGGCGCATCAGCGAGCCCGCAACGATGGGGGTGACGACCTGTGCGATCATGGAGAAGGTGTAGTAATATCCGGTGAATTTGCCGATGTCCGAGCCCTTGCACATCTCAACGACCATGGGCAGAGAGTTGACATTGATAGCCGCCCACGCAAGACCGACGAGCGCAAAGACGATGAACATTATGAGGTTTATGCTGCTGTAGGTGGTCGTGAGGAAGTAGCCCAGACCGAAGCAGACAGCCAGCAGGATGATGCCCGCCATGATGGTGCGCTTTCTGCCGAATTTCGAGGCGAGGATGCCGATGGGGATATAGCTTATGACTGCGCCGCCGGTGGCTATGAGCAGGCAGGTGGACGCGCCGCCCAGCGCCTGACCCATGACATTGCTGACATAGGTGGTGAACCATGTCTCGACCGCGTTGTAGCCGATAAACCACAGGCAGATCGAGCACAGCAGGAAAATAAGGCTCTTCTTAACGGGCTTGGGCAGGGTCTCGTTGCCGCTGCCGTCGTCCTCGGCGAGGTTCCACTCGGGATGCTGCTTCTCAAGCTCGCGCTGCTCGGCAACGAGCTTGGGCTCCTTTATAGTGAGGAAAAGCACGGCGATAGCCACGAACATGATGGCCGAAACGACCATGAAAAGCGGCTGATAGTTTACATGGGCAAGGCCCTCGACCTTGCTGTTGGGGTACATGACGGCGGCAACGCCGAGATATATAACGCCGCCGAGCGCGCCCATGAGGTTTATTATGGCGTTGCCATTGCTGCGCAGGGGCTTGGGGGTTATGTCCGGCATGAGCGCGACCGCGGGAGAGCGGTAGGTGCCCATGGCGACCAGCAGCAGACCCAGAACGACGACGAACGAAATGGTCTTGAAGGTGCTGGGAGCGGCTGCATAGCTGTTGTCGATAAACGGCAGCAGGTTCATAAGGATTATCGCAATGCCGGTGCCGAAGAGGATAAACGGCATGCGCTTGCCAATCTTCGTGTGCGTTTTATCGGAGATTGCGCCGAACAGGGGCAGCAGGAACAGCGCCAGAACATTGTCCGCCGCCATTATAGCGCCCGAGTAGGTCTCGTTGAGGTGGAAGGTGTTCGTAAGTATCAGGGGAACGATGCTGTTATACATCTGCCAGAATGCGCAGATGGACAGGAACGCCAGACCTGTCAGTATAGTGCGTTTGTTGTCAAGTTTCATATTCTCCGCCTATCCTTGAATAAATGGTGTGCTCCAATTTTACACTAAATTTCTTCCAAGCACAACAGCAATTTTTTATATATTATGTTTGACCGGCGGCTTATCTCGGTGTAAAATAAACATAACGATAAATGTACAGGAGGTGCAACCATGAAAAAACAGGTAAGCGCGCTGAAGCTTGCCGCGTTTGCGGGAGCTGCCGCCGTCGGCGGGTTTGTATATCTCATCGCTCCCGGCAAGATCCGCAGGAAGCAGAAGGCGCCTTTTGTAAAGCGCAATTTCGCGCACAGAGGGCTGCATAAGCGCGATAAATCCGTTCCGGAGAATTCGCTGGCCGCGTTCGAGCGCGCTGCGTCCTACGGCTATGGTATAGAGCTTGATGTTCAGCTCACCAAGGACGGCGAGGTCGTTGTATTTCACGACGACACCCTCAACCGCGTGTGCGGCGTTGACGCGAGGGTCGATTCCAAAACTCTTGCCGAGCTTCAGCAGCTCAGACTTTGCGGAACGAGCGAGACCATCCCGCTGTTTTCCGATGTTCTCAAAACCGTCAGAGGCAGGGGTGCGCTCATAGTCGAGCTCAAAAACGGCAAGCGCAACAAGGAGCTCTGCGAAAAGACATATGCGCTTCTGCGCCGCTATTCCGGCAACTACTGCATCGAGAGCTTCAATCCCTTCATAGTCCGCTGGTTCAAGATAAATGCTCCCGAGGTCGTGCGCGGTCAGCTCGCAAATCCGCCCGCCGACTATAACGGCGAGGTAAACCCCGTAACGGGATTTTTGCTGGGCAATGTGCTTTTGAACTTCCTTGCGCGCCCGCAGTTTATCGCTTATAAAATAGCGGAAAAGCCCTTCCCCGTCAGACTGTGCGAGGCGCTCGGCGCAATGCGCGTTTGCTGGACGAGCCACGAGTGGGCAAACGAAAAGGGCAACGACGCGGTCATCTTTGAGTTCTATAAACCCAATCTGAAGTTTAAGAAATGAATTTGAAAAAAGCACCCCATCGGGGGTGCTTTTTTCATTTAAAACCGGAGGAGTAGCTCTCTGTCGATCTCCTGTCCGTTTCTGATGTAAACTCGCGGCACGCGCTTGCTCACGGCGCATACGAGCTCATACGGTATCGTTCCCGCTATGGCGGCGAGCTCCTCAACGCGGTTATTCTCGCCGAATATCTCGACCTCGTCGCCGACCCCGACATCGGGCAGATCGGTGAGGTCTATCATGCTCATATCCATGCATATCCTGCCGCGCTGAGGCGCAGGACCGCTGTCGGTCATGATGCTGCACCGGTTTGAAAGGCAGCGGAAGAAGCCGTCGGCATAACCGTAGGGTATAACGCCTATGCGCGTCCTGCCGCTTGTTCTGTAGAGCCTGCCGTAGCTTATATCGGTGCCCTCGTCGTAGGTCTTTATCGTGTTTATCGCCGCCTTGAGGGTCATAACGGGGCGCAGACCGAGCTCCTTTGCAAATTCGCCGCAGCCGTACAGCAGCAGCCCGGGGCGCACCATATCCATATATGTCTCGGGATAGAGCGCGACGGCGCCGGTGTTTGCGCAGTGGTGCAGCGGGATGCGTCTGCCGAGGGTGTCCTCTACGGCGCGTATCGTGTCGCAGAACAGCTTAAACTGCGCTCTGGTATACGCGGCGTTGTCCGCGTCCGTTTCATCGGCAACGGAAAAGTGGGTAAAGATGCCCTCGACCTCAAGAAACGGCATATTGCAGCTGTCAACGATGCCGTTAACGCCGGTATCGAAATGCCTGCCGGCGCACAGAACGCCCAAGCGGGACATTCCGGTGTCCACCTTCATGTGCACGCGCAGCCTTGCGCCGAACTGCGCTGCCGCGGCGTTATATTCCTCTGCCTTTGCAAGGCAGGTGACGGTCTGAGTGATGTTATTTGCAATTAGGTTCGGAACCTGCTCGGTGGGCGTGTGACCGAGGATGAGAATGGGCATTACTATGCCGTTTGCGCGCAGCTCCATCGCCTCGTCGAGGCTAGACACCGCGAGGTAATCCGCCCCGAGCTCCTGCAGGACCGACGCGACGCGCACAGCGCCGTGACCATAGGCGTCGGCTTTGACGACACCGAGAAAGCGCACATCCTCGCCGCATCTTTTGCGCAGGGTCCTGTAGTTATGCTCTATCGCATCGAGGTTTATCTGCGCCCATGTTCTTCGAAGAGTAGATCTCATGGCACTTACCCCTGAATGGAGATATTTCCGCCCGCGGTGACCTGGCTTATCTCAACGCCGCCGTAGGTTCCGAAGAAGTCCCAGCTCGCGGAAACGGGGATGGATGCCGCCTGACCCGCGGGTACGGTGACCGTTGCGGTCACGGTGGCAAGGCTTGCCTCGTTTCTCACCTTTTCGCTCCGGTAGCTTATGCCGGGACTTGTAAACTTATAATCGACTCCGTTTACGGTGATAACGCCGTTGTGAGGGCCTACCGAAAGCGTGTAGGTGCTCAAAACGATGTTGAAATTGAGCGTTACCGTTTCGCTGTTTTCGGAAACGGCTGTCCAATTGACATACATTATCATTTTGGTGCCGGTGTTGCTCTCAAAGCTGCCGGACTGGTTAATCGAGCGCGTTATGCCGCTCGGCTGCACCGGCGAAGCGCTCGGTGCGGGCTCATTGCCGTTGTTGTCCGGCTGAGCCGAGGGGCTCACGGCGGGCGACTGCTCCGGCGCCGGAGTGGGCGTTGAGATAACGCTGGGCGTTACGACCGGCGAGGGATCCGCCGTTTCGTCGGGCACGGTGTCCTTGATGCTGTCGCTGGTCAGCCATGCCGACACCGCGGCTATTATTATGAGCACCAGAACAAGGGCAATGAATATATTAACTCTGTGCTTATCCATGTGTTAACTCCGTTCTGCCGCATTGCGGCGAATGATACGAAAGATTATACACCATGCCGGAGCAAAAATCCAGTGTCATTGCTTCGAGCGGTAGAAGTTATAGGTCTTCCCATATTTTTTATAGTAGCTGATATCCTTCATGGACCGTTCCCTCGTTAATAACGCTGTGCGGCAAAGCTGTCGCGGCAGAACTGCATGGCGTTTTCATACAGCATCTCGGCTGCATCGGCATCAAAGCGGTCATATGTATACGAGCTGCCGCAGGCAAAATAGATGAGCTTTCCCTCGTGGTAGTACAGGGGCAGGGAATGATCGTCGTAGTCCAGATCGTTGAGAACGACAAGGTACAGCCCCAGACCGTCCTCGGAATCGTCATAGTAATATGTGCCGCGGCAATTATCCCACCACGGCTCATACAGAGGGCAGCCCTCCATGCTCGGGAGGCTGACCTCAAATTCCTCGGCGAGGATGAGCTCTCCGTTCATAAAGCACGCCGTACCGCGGTTGCCGACGGGATAGTATTCCGCATCGGGCGACATTGTGTCGCTATTTGTCGAGCTCGACTGTCCGAGTATCTCATGAATATATCCATCGAGCTCCAGCTCGGTCATTTTGGATGGGTCAAAACCCGAATTTGAGGTGTTGCCCGGCGAAGGGCTGTGGTTAACGCTCGCCTCCGAAATGGGAGGGGTTGGCTTTTCCGTTCTCACCGGCGCGGTCACCTCGGCGGTCGGCGTCGGGGTCACGGTATTATCTGCGGGTCTGTCCTTTAAAACGAGCAGCAGCACCGCCACCGCCGCTATCGCTGTTATGGCGCATACTATCGCTATTATGATGTACACTTTATTGCTTTTCATATCGTTCCTCTGACACTGCCGAATTCTTCGCGGTGGGGCTTTTCCTCGGTGAATATCGCCTGCGGCTGCTGTGCGCCGTAGGAGGGGATATAGCTCTGGCTGGTCCCTCTGTTTGGGTCGTAGTTGTTATCCATTCTCGGTCACCTGCTGTCTCGCTATTTTATGAGTTGCCGTTGGTCACGCCGAAGGCGGAGGTGCGGTATACGATGCTGACTATATCCTCGGTGCACTCAAAGGTATCGGCGCCGTCTATATTATTGGGCATCATCTTATATGCGTAGATGGTCACGGGTGTCTCAAACACCGCGTCAAACGAGCCAGCGCCGTCCGAAACCTCGAAACAGCCCGCGCTTTCCCAGCCGTCATTGGTCTGTATAAACGCCACCCATTCGCAGTTATCGTAATATTTCGCGTCCGTCACGCCTATCGTGAGCTCGGAGCACTCCGTCACGGCTTCGATCAGCTCGCGGTAATGCCCGTTCCAGATGTCGGTGCTGTTTATGTAGAAATCGCGGCTGTCCGAGGAATATGAGCTGGCGGGAGTGTCGATGCCGCTAAGATGCAGCTCCTTGTAGAGGAACAGACCGTTTTCGTCAAAGTAGTAGGTCGTCGTGCCGCTGTCGCCGTTAGCCGTGCTCTCGTCCTCATCAAAATGGACCGTGCCAGTAGCCATTCTGCCGTTTTCAAAGAAGTAGTAATAGCCTTCGCCTATCATCCACTTGCCTACGGCAAGGGCGTCCTCGCGGTTGGGGTCGCAGAAATACCATGTGCCGGACTCGTTATAGTTGAGCCAGCCGGAGACGCGCTCGCCGGTATCCTCGTTGAAGAAATATGTCCTGTCGCCGACGGAGACAAAGCCCTTTTTCACCGCGCCGTCGTCGCCGAGGTAATAGTGCTTGCCGTCCATCTCAAGCCAGCCGGTGAGCCTTTCGCCGCTTGACTTGTCGAAATAGTACAGGTCGCCGTTTATCTCCTGCCAGCCGGTGAGCATCTCGCCGCTGGCATAGTACTTCGTGTGCGAGCCGTCCCAGCCGCTGCGGTTTGTCCACATTATGACGCCGCCGACGATGAGCGCGAGCACAACGCACGCGGCGATTATTATGGGAGCCTTGCTGCGGCGAGGCTTTTCCTCGGTGAATTTCACCTGAGGCTGCTGCTGCGCGGCATATGCGCCGGACTGCTGGTACAGGGGCTTGCCGGTCTGCGGGTCAAACCGCGGCGCATAAGAGGGCTGACCGCCGTTCTGCTGCGGAGAATAGCCGCTCTGCGAGGGCTCGGGCGGGATGTAATTTCTGCGGCTTGAGTCGGAGCGAGACACCGAGCTCGAGCCTGAGCCGTATTCGAGTATGGTGGTGTCGTTATTATCGAGTATCACCGTTTTATCACCGCCTGCGGACACGACCGCCTCGAGCGCTCTGCGCATCTCGCCAGCGCTTGCATAGCGGTCGCGCGCGTCAAACGCACAGGCTTTCAGAACGACCTGCGCCAGAGCATCGTCGGCGTTCACGGGCTTGGGTATCGCCTCGCCGTTTATCCTGCGCGCCATAGCCTGCTCGCGGTCGCCGTAGCCGATGGGCGCGGGGTACAGCGGCATGAACGGCGCGCGGTTATTGTTAAGGAAGCGGTAGAGGACTATGCCCAGCGAGTAAATGTCAACGCTCGGACCGTATTCCTGTCCCCTGTACACCTCGGGTGCCATGTAAGTATAAGTGCCCTTTTTCGACAGTCCGTTGCTGTCCTTTTCAACGGTGCGCGCTATGCCGAAGTCACCGAGCTTGAAGTTGCCGCTGTCGGATACGAAAATGTTCTCCGGCTTTATGTCGCGGTGGATGATATTGCGCTTTCCGCACAGCTCGAGCGCGCGGCATATGTCGATACCGAGCTTTATGATCTCGCTTCTGCCGAGCGCGTGGTTCGAGGCATATTGGAGCAGGGGCGTCAGCAGCTCCATGCGGATGAGTATATCCCAGCCGATGCCGTCGGTGTGCGGGATAACGCAGTGATCCTCATAGCTGACGATGTTGCTCTCGCCCTTGAACTCGGACATGATGCTGACCTCGTTTATGAGCGCGGAAACAAAATTGTGATAGTAAGCCGAGGCGCTCTGCCGGTCGTGTCCCTCGAACATCGCCTCGTCGATGTCGGACTTGCTCTGAGGAATGGTTATCGCCTTGAGCGCCGCTCTGTACTTGTGCCCGAAATCCTCTCTCTCGATCTCGAACACCGTGCCGAACGAGCCCGCTCCGAGCTGGCGGACTATCCTCCACGAGCCGAATATGGGCTCATATCTCCTGTAGTAATTAATATCCATCTGTCGTCACCTGTCGTCTAAATATTCTCCGGATAGGGGTCGGCTTTCAGGGCGCCTTGTAGGTATAGCCGAAGTCCTCGCGCTCTATCTCGAACACCTTTCCATAGGACCCCGCGCCTATCTCGCGCACTATGCGCCATGAGCCGAATATCGGCTCGTATTTTTTATAATAATCTATCTCCATATCTCTGTCTCTCACCTAAGTATCGCCGTGAGCTTTGCCGCGGCGGTTTTTAATATCTCTCCCGCGTCGGACGGAACTATCCGCGCGACTATAACGCTCGTGTTATCCTTGCCGCCCGCGCTCATCGCCGCGTTTATGAGCTCAAGCGCGAGCTTTTCGGCGTTCCCGCCAGAGGACAGAATGCGGTATATCTCCTCATCGCCGAGCATATCGGTCAGCCCATCGCTGCACAAAAGGAAAATGTCCCCCGCCGCAGCATCGAACGGCTCCGCCACCGCCGGCTCTATGAGCATCTCCTCCGGCGGGATGCCGATGTACTGCGTGAGCACATGGCGGTGCGGATTTGCGGCAATGTCGCCGTCGGATATAACGCCGTGGTCGCACATCTGCTGCGCCTGAGTGTGGTCGCGGCTGAGCTGGTACAGCGCACCGCCTCGCTTCAGGTAAACGCGGCTGTCGCCGATGTTGCACACATGAGCGCGCCCGCCGGACATGAACAGCGCGCACACGGTCGTGCCCATATGCTCGCCGTCGGACTCGTGCGCAACAACGGCGGCATTCGCAGCGGCTATATACTCGCCGCAGCGCGCGTCAAAGTCGTTCATATACCCCGTCAGGGTCCGCACCGCCTCGAGCGACGCCGTTTCGCCGGACTGCTCGCCGCCCATACCGTCGCACACGGCGCACAGAAACGGCTCGCAGCCGTCGTAGGGCGCGAAAAACTCCGCAGCCGAAACATCCCCGCGGTACTGCCCGCAGAGGAACACATTATCCTCGTTGTTCTGCCGTCTCCTGCCGGTTACGCAGGCAGCGTAGCTGTTTATCTTCATATATGCACCTACTTTATTTCAATACAACATAATAGCATGGAATCGTGCTCCGTATACCGCGCGTGCCAAAAATGCACGAAAGTGTGCAGAAAATGCAAAGAGCAGAGCGGGAGTGCCCGAAAAAACGCGGCGGAGGCGTAAAAATGCTTGACCGCAGGCGGCGGGCGTGGTATATTATTGATTACCTGTCGGACGAGAGGTCTTTTTTCGTGCGCGCATTTAGCCGCACGGGACAGGGATCCGGTTCCCATACAGGGAGGCAAATGCCCGCACCGTAACGCGGGTAAATAAAATAGGAGGTGCCGAAAAGTATGGCTGACAACAGAGTCAAGATCACGCTCAGATGTGATGAGTGCAAGCAGAGGAACTACAACACTGTCAAGAACAAGAAGAATACTTCCGAGAAGCTTGAGAGAAGCAAGTATTGCCCCTTCTGCAGAAAGCACACCAAGCATGTCGAAACCAAGTAACTTTCTGAAAGGATGAGTGTAAAAATGGCTGACGAGAAGAAAAAGGCTGTTGATGAAAAGAAAAAAGCAGCGCCTGTCAAAAACACGAATGCCGTCAAGAAAGAAGATAATAAAAAGCTTGGTTTTTTCCAGCGCATCGGTAAATGGTTCCGCGAGCTTAAAAGCGAGCTGAAGAAGGTCATTTGGCCTACTCCCAAGCAGCTTGCGACGAACACCGGTGTTGCGCTTTTCGTTATGGCTATCGCTGCCGTCGTCCTCTGGGGCTTTGATGAGCTCGCAGGACTGGTCGTGAATGTCATCTTTGAACTTGCAGGTTAACGGATATGGCAGAAGACGCAAAATGGTATGTGATCCATACCTATTCCGGTTATGAAAACGCAGTTGCGGCGGCTATCATGAAGGCTGCCGAAAACCGCAGGATGCAGGATCTGATCCAGGAGGTCAACATTCCCATGGAGACCGTCACCGAGATCACCGACGCAGGCGAGAAAACCGTCGAGCGCAAGGTGTTCCCCGGTTATGTGCTCTGCAAAATGGTGCTGACCGATGACAGTTGGCATCTTATCCACAATGTCCGCGGTGCTACCGGCTTCGTCGGTGCGGGCGGTAAGGCCGTTCCCCTCACGGAGCAGGAGATCTATGATCTCGGCGTCGAGCGCCACGAGATCGTCACGGGCTATCAGGTCGGCGACACCGTTAAGGTCACCGACGGTCCCCTTGCGGGCTTCCTCGGCACTGTTGAGGAGCTTGAGCCCGAGAAGGACAGAGTCCGCGTCGTCGTCTCTATGTTCGGCAGAGAGACCCCCGTCGATCTGGAGCTTGACCAGGTCGAGGAAATCAAAGAATAATAAGAAAGAGGTGCTGAATAATGGCACAGAAAATAGTTGGATATGTCAGATTCCAGGTTCCCGCAGGAAAGGCGACTCCGGCTCCCCCTGTAGGTCCTGCCCTTGGTCAGTACGGTGTTAACATCGGTCAGTTCACCAAGGATTTTAACGAGCGCACTAAGGGCGACATGGGCATGATGATCCCTGTCGTTATCACCGTTTACTCCGACCGCAGCTTCACCTTTATCACCAAAACTCCCCCCGCAGCGCTGCTGATAAAGAAGGCTTGCGGCATTGAGACCGCTTCCGGCGTTCCCCAGAGGGACAAGGTCGCAACCATCAGCAAGGAAGATCTCCGCAAGATCGCGGAGCAGAAGATGCCTGACCTCAACTGCACCGACATTGAGTCTGCAATGAGCATGATTGCCGGCACCTGCCGCTCCATGGGCGTCCTCGTAGGCGACTGAGGAAATGCAAAAGTGGGAGGATTTATTCCGACTCAACCACATATTTAGGAGGAAACGAAATTGTTTAGAGGTAAAAATTATAAAGAGAGCGCAAAGCTCATAGATAAGCAGGCCCTCTATGATCCCATGGAGGCATTCGGCCTGGTAATAAAGGCAAGCAAGGCAAAGTTCGACGAGACCGTTGAGCTCCATGTTAAGCTCGGCGTTGACGGCCGTCACGCAGACCAGCAGGTCCGCGGCGCTATCGTGCTTCCCAACGGCACCGGCAAGACCGTCCGCGTGCTCGTTTTCTGCAAGCCCGAGCGCGTTGAAGAGGCTCTCGCAGCAGGCGCTGATTACGCCGGCGGCATGGACCTCGTTGAGAAGATCCAGAAAGAGAACTGGTTCGAGTTCGACACCGTTATCGCAAGCCCCGACATGATGGGCACCGTCGGCCGTCTCGGTAAGGTCCTCGGTCCTAAGGGACTCATGCCGTCCCCCAAGGCCGGCACCGTAACTCCCAACATCGCTCAGGCGATCAAGGAGTCCAAGGCTGGTAAGGTCGAGTACCGTCTGGACAAGACCAACATCATCCACTGCCCCATCGGTAAGGTCTCCTTCGGTGCTGACAAGCTGTTTGAGAACTATGCGGCTCTCATCGGCGCCATCATCAAGGCAAGGCCCGCAGCGGCAAAGGGCCAGTACATCAAGTCCTGCGTCACCGCTTCCACCATGGGCCCCGGCGTTAAGATCAACGCCCAGAAGCAGCTCTGATAATACACATCAAAAACCTCCGTTCATAACGAACGGAGGTTTTTTAGTGGCGCAGGATGTCCCCACTCGCTCGCCCGTGCGGGCACGGGCAACCGCTCGGGGATGACAAAAGCAGCCCGTCGGCAAATAAAAAACTGCCGCTCTTGATGAACGGCAGTTTGGATAGATGCTGATTAACGCTTGCTGAACTGCGGAGCGCGACGGGCTGCTTTGAGGCCGTATTTCTTACGCTCTTTCATTCTCGGGTCGCGGGTCAGGAAGCCTGCGGCCTTGAGGGATGCGCGGTAGCTCTCGTCAACGAGGAGCAGTGCGCGGGCGATGCCGTGACGGATAGCGCCGGCCTGACCGGAAACGCCGCCGCCATGGACGGTAGCCTCGATGTCGACCTTGCCGACGGTGCCGGTGGTGACCAGGGGCTGACGAACGATGAGCTTCAGGGTCTCGAGACCGAAGTAATCGTCTATATCACGGCCGTTGATGGTGATAACACCGGTGCCGTTGGGGATGAGGTGAACGCGGGCAACAGAACTCTTTCTGCGTCCGGTGCCGTACATATACGGTCTTTTGCACTTATAAGTTGCCATATTCTCTTCCTCCTATCAACGATCCCAAACTTCGGGCTTCTGAGCTGCATGGGTGTGCTCTGCACCGGCGAAAACGCGCAGACGCTTGAGCTGCCACTGAGCGATGGTATTCTTCTGAAGCATGCCGCGGACTGCCAGGCGCATTGCCAGCTCCGGACGCTTTTCCATCAGGTGCTTGTACTGAATCTCCTTCAGACCGCCGACCCAGCCGGAGTGAGTACGGTAGTACTTCTGCTCGAGCTTCTTGCCGGTGAGGACTGCGTCCTTGGCGTTTATGATGATGACATAGTCGCCGCAGTCAACATGAGGAGTATAGGTGGTCTTGAGCTTGCCGCGAAGCAGATCGGCGGCAGCGGCAGCGGTCTTGCCGAGGGGCTTGCCTGCTGCGTCAAGGATATACCATTTTCTTTCAACGGTTTCCTTGGTAAGCATTGTCGTGGACATATTTGTGCCTCCAAAATAATAAATAATATCTTTGACTTTTAAGCGGCACGCTATTAAAATATGTGCATTACAAAAATAGCGTGCTCTATTTTTATACCACAGTGACGAAACAGTGTCAACGGCAATTTTAATTCTCGGAGCGGAAACTCGCAAATTCTCGCAAATACTCATTAAATCTGCCGTATGCTGAAATTCGTTTTTATGTTTTTCGGAGGAATTGCAATGGATGTACGGGCGCTGAACGAGTTTTCGGGCATCATCCGCAAGGCGGTTGATGACTACAATATGATAAATGAGGGCGACAAGGTGGCTGTCGGCGTGTCCGGCGGCAAGGACAGCATGCTGCTCCTGCTGGCATTAAAGCACCTGCAAAGCTATTACCCCAAGCACTTCGAGCTTGAGGCGATAACGATAGAGCTCGGCTTTGAGGGCATGGATTTCACGCCCGTGCGCGATATGTGCGCAGAGCTCGGCATACCGTACACCTGCCTTAAAACGGACATCAAGGAAATAGTTTTCGATGTGCGCAAGGAGGATAACCCATGCTCGCTGTGCGCAAAGATGCGCAGGGGAGCGCTCAACGACGCGATACGCGCCCGCGGCATATCCAAGCTCGCGCTTGGACATCATTTCGACGACGCGGTGGAGACATTCCTCATGAGCCTGCTGTTCGAGGGGCGGCTGAGCTGCTTCAGGCCCGTGACATACATGGACCGCAGCGGCGTAACGCAGATCCGTCCGCTCATATATGCGGGCGAGCAGAAAATAATAAACCTTGCCGACGCGCTCGAGGTGCCGATAGTCGAAAACCCCTGCCCGCAGGACAAGGCGAGCAAGCGCTATGAGATAAAGCAGCTCATAAAGCAGCTCTCGGCGGATTATCCCGATATGAAGAGCAAGGTTTTCGGCGCGATGCAGCGTCTGCCGCTGCCAGGCTGGGGCATAGAAAAGCCTTGAAACGGCGGGGATGAAATGGTAAAATCAATTGGAGGCGTACCATGGAAAGACTTGCGAAAATACGCGAAAAGCTCGCCCAGGCGGGACTTGACGCCGTACTGATAACCGATGAAAAAAACCAACGCTATGCCACGGGATTTGCGTTTACCGACGGTGCGGTGCTCATAACGGGCACGAGGGCGTTTCTGTTTACCGATTCGCGCTATATCGAGGCGTCGGAGAAAACCGTTTCGCCGGATATCGAGCTCCGGCTTTTCGGCGCGGGCAAGCGCCTGACGCAGCTCGTGCGCGAGACGGCACGGGAGTGTGGCGCTGAGTCGATCGGCGCGGAGGAGTTTTCCCTGCCGCACGGAGAGTATCTGGCGTGGGAGAAATGCTTCGGAACGGAGCTCAACCCATGCCAGCGAATATTTAACGAGCTGCGCGCCTCAAAGGACGAGGACGAGCTGCGGAGCATGCGCCTTGCGCAGTCGATAGCCGAAAAAGCGCTCAAGGATGTGCTCGGCATCATCCGCCCCGGTATAACGGAGCGGGATATTGCCGCCGAGATAACCTACCGGCTATTAAAGCACGGCGGCGAGGGCAACAGCTTTGACCCCATAGCGGTAACGGGGGCAAATTCGAGCATGCCGCACGGTGTGCCGTCGGATGAAGTCGTAAAAGAGGGCGACTTCGTGACGATGGATTTCGGCTGCCTCAAAAACGGCTACTGCTCGGACATGACGCGCACCGTCGCGGTGGGGCATGCCACCGACGAGATGAAGAATGTGTATGACACCGTGCTCAGAGCGCAGCTTGCCGGCATTAAAAAAGCCGCAGCCGGCGTTACCGGAGCGGAGATAGACCATGCCGCGCGCAGCGTGATAGCGGAGGCGGGATTCGGCGAGTATTTCGGCCATGCCTTCGGTCATTCGCTGGGGCTTTACATCCATGAGCAGCCCGCGGCGGCTCCGTCGGTGAAAACGCCGATGCCCAGCGGTGCGGTGATCTCAGCCGAGCCGGGGATATATCTGCCGGCTAAATTCGGCGTCAGGATAGAGGATGTGCTCTTTCTGCGCGAGGGCGGCTGCGAGGTCATTACAAAGGCTCCGAAAGAGCTTTTGATCTTATAGTAAGAAAAAGGAGAGAGTTTAATGGCAAAGGGAAACAATAACGAAAAAAAGAAGATAACGCTCACGCCGTTTCTGTGGATCGGCTTCATTATCGTTATCGCAACGGCGCTGCTGCAGAACCTTGTTCCGGCGTTTCCCACAGGGCTGGGGAACATACTTTACATGCTCGGAGTGTTGAGTATGGTGGTGTATATGATCCAGATAGCCTTTGAAAAACGCACCGGCAAGAGAGAAAACGATGTGCCCGCAGGCAAAAACAGCGGTAAAAACAGAAAATAATCTTGCAATATGGCGTTATTTAATGTAAAATAACAAGGCTATGGACGAATAATATATTTACATAGGAGGATAACCTATTATGCCTATTTTAGCAGGTGATTTCAGAAACGGCGTTACCTTTGAGATGGACGGTCAGGTCATGCAGGTCATCGAGTTCCAGCATGTCAAGCCCGGCAAGGGTGCAGCATTCGTGCGCACCAAGATGAAGAATGTCATCACCGGCGCAGTCACCGAAACTTCCTTTAACCCCACCGCAAAGTTTGAAAACGCCACCGTAGAGCGCAGAACCATGGAATACAGCTACAACGACGGCGGCCTGTATTACTTCATGGATCCCGAGACCTATGAGCTCGAGCCCGTTGACGAGGCTAGCCTCGGCGACAGCTTCAGATTTGTAAAAGAGAATATGGAGTGCACCGTTTACTCCTACAAGGGCAAGGTATACAATGTCGAGCCTCCGTTCTTCGTTGACCTCGTAGTCACCGAGACCGACCCCGGCTTTGCAGGCAACACCGCGACCAACGCAACCAAGCCCGCAACTCTCGAGACCGGCGCAGAGGTCAAGGTGCCCCTGTTCATCGAGCCCGGCGAGAAGATCCAGATCGACACCCGCACCGGCGAGTACCTCGGCCGCGCAAAATAAGGTTTTACCGCGATCATCGGAAGCAAATGAGTTCACAAGTGCGCCGATGCGCAGCTGAAAAAGGAGGAACGAAAATGACAGTAAGTGAAAAGGTAGCATATCTCAAGGGTCTGGCAGAGGGTCTTGGCATCAAGGACAGCACGAATGAGGGTAAGCTCATGCTCGCCGTCATTGATGTTCTCGAATCGATGGCTGACGATATTGAAGCCGTCGAAGCTCATGCGACCGATCTGTCCGACTGCATAAGCGATATCAATGAGGATATGGAGTACCTCGAGGATCTCTGCCTTGCCGATTATGACGACGAGGATGAGGAAGATTGCGAAGAGGACGAAGAGTGCGAGGAGCCCTGCTCCGGCTGCTGCAGCGGCTGCGGCGATGAGCAGGAGTACGAGGTGACCTGCCCGAAATGCGGCGAGACGATCACCGTGTACGAGGAAGACCTCGATTTCGGCTCCATCCGCTGCCCGAAATGCGATTCCGAACTTGAGTTCGACCTCGACGAGGAACCCGATTCGGACGAGTAAAACTGAAATGCTGATAATAAAAACTCCTCCTCACCGGTGCACCGCGCCAGAATATACGGACAGCACAAAAAAGCCCCTCTATGCAGGAAAATAAGAATTAACACACTGGCACCGCAATTCCAGCGGTGTCAGTTTTGTTTTTGTTTGAATGCGCTGGTTGCTGTAGAAATAGATGTAGCCCTCTGCATTCAGTCGCTGCACCTCCGGCAGCATTTTCTGTACTTTCTCGTATTTCCTTGGCATAAATATTACCCCCTATGTAGTACTTCTATTTTCCTACATAGGGGGTGTTTTGTCTATTGTCCGTTTTTACGGTTCGGTGCACCATCTCGGTGCGGTCAAATTTATATTCTTCAGGCGGAGGCGGTCTCGCCCTTGGGGTGGACGAAAGCAGCTATCGCAAATGCCAGAGCGCCGAACACGACTGCGGGCAGGAACCAGTAAAGACCGAGATCGTACAGCGGAAGCTCCTGAATGAAGGGCACCTTGAGAGTGCACAGAATGCTCGCGCCGATAGCGCCTACGGCTGCCGCGCGGCTGACATAGTCATGGACCTTCGGCATGACGAGGGAGATGAAGATAACGACGAGCGCGGGGGGATAAACGATATCGAGCACCGGCGCCGCTATCGCAACGATGCGGTCAAGACCGAGGTTTGAAACGACTGCGCTGAACACGCAGATGATGATAACGAACGCCTTGTAGGAGACCTTGTTTTTGCACAGCTCGGCAAAATAGGCGGCTGCGGAGCTTGTAAGACCGATGGCGGTGGTAACGCACGCAAGTCCGACGACAACGCCGAAAATTATCATGCCTGCTTTGCCCATGAGAGCCTCGACTATAGCCATGACCAGCTCTGCACGGCCGATCTCGAGACCGTACTGAGCGGAAACGGTAGCGCCGAGATAGCACAGACCCATGTAAACGCCCAGCAGCAGAACGCCGGCGAGCACCGCGGAACCGGCGACTATCTTGAACTTTTTGCCCGACGAGGTGTAACCCTTATTGGCAACGCTCTGCAGAACGATTATGCCGAACGGCAGCGCCGCCAGCGCGTCCATCGTCTGGTAACCCGCCTTTATGCCGCCGAGCGCGACATTGTCGGCGTTGGGGGTGAGGGAGATCTCACCGAGGGGAGTTGCGATGCCCTTTACGATAATGACAGCCAGACCGATGAGCAGCAGCGGGGTGAGGATGGAGCCCACGATGTCAACGACTGCGGACTGGCGAATGCACAGGAAAAGAATAATTGCGAAGAATACTATAGAGAATACAACGGAGGATATGCCGCTTATATTCGGCACTATTGCCATCTCAAATGTGGTGGCGGCGGTGCGGGGAATTGCGACCATGGGTCCGATGCAGAGTATGAGCGCGCTCATGAGCAGAGCTGCGGGGACCTTGCCGAGCCTTGCTGTGACGGCTTCGCTGCTGCCTACGCGCAGAAGCGCAAACACCGCGAAAAGCGCAAGACCTATGTCGGCGATAAAGTACGCCGCGAAACCGCTGAGCCATTCGGGGCCGGCTTCAACGCCGAGATACGGGGGGAAGATAACATTGCCTGCGCCGAAAAACATCGCAAACAACGCAAATCCGACGACTATAATGTCGCGGACGGTGTGGTTTTTCTGCAAATTCATTTGTTGTCCTCTTTCATCTGTTCTTTTTGCTCTCTTTTTTCAGCGTTTGCTTTAAAGCACTGAAATATATGAATAAAGCATATCATTTTTTTAATGGCTTAGGAAATTCGCAATATTAAAGCCCTTATTAAAAACTTTAATACTATGCAGAAATAAATTTCATTTTTCCGGACTGTTAACAATTGCGCAAAGCGGTTGAAACGGTGTCGAAAGCGTGGTATATTTGCTTGAATAATAATGCGCAAAGGACGGGGTAAATATGGATGACGGCAGACTCAGAGCGGTTTTAACGGCAGTTGATCGCGGCAGCTTCAGCAAGGCGGCTGCCGAGCTGGGGTATACCCAGTCGGCGATGACGCACCTTGTAAACAACATAGAAGCAGAGCTCGGCTGCACACTGCTGCGCCGCGGAAGTCACGGTGTTGCGCTCTCCGAGGAGGGCGAAAAGCTCCTGCCGTATATCAAAAGCGTCCTGAGTGCGTGCGACGCGCTGAAAATGGCTGCGTCGGAGCTCGGCAAAACACAGGAACAGCAGCTCAATATCGGCTGCTTTGCCAGCATTGCGAGAAGCGAGCTGCCGACGCTTCTGCACCGCTTCGGCGAAAAATACCCCGATATAAAGGTAAATGTGCTCGTGCGAGGCTTTGAAATGCCGAAGCTGCTCGAAAAAGGCGAGGTGCAGCTCGCGCTCGTTGACGAGACCTGCGCCGAGGGCTTCGACTGGACCCCGCTGCGCAAGGTGCCGCTGGTCGCGGTCGTACCGCCGAAATTCAAGTGGGATAAGGAAAAAATATCGCTTTCAAAGCTGCTTGAAAGCCCGCTTATATCCTGCCCCGAGCAGTATATTGAAAAGCTGCTGCCGCCGGATACGAAGAAGATCCAGGTAACAGCCACCGATGACGGTACGATACTGTCCATGGTCGCGGGCGGGCTCGGTGTTGCGGTGCTGTCCTCGCTGTCGCTGACGGGCTATGAGGGCACGGTGCGCACGATAGAGCTCGATGAGCCCATAGTCGTAAGGATAGGCGTCGCGGTGAGAAATTCGGCATCGCAGAGCAGCGCCGTTCGCAGGTTTGTAAGGTTTGTAAAGAGCTGCTATCCCGATGAGGGTTGAGGAATAATAAATGATATTTGAACGAGTTACCGACGCAAGACACGAGATGTTCAGCGCCGCAATGGAGCTGTACCACAGCGGCTTTCCGGAGCATGAGCGGCGTCTTGCGCCGTCGCAGAAGCGTATACTCTCCGATCCGGAGTACAACTTCATGCTCATATACAGCGGCGATACCTTCGTGGGACTTATGCTGTATTGGGAGAACGATGATTTTATATATCTTGAGCATTTCTGCACTCTGCCGGAAATGCGCGGCAAGGGTCTCGGCGCAAAGGCGCTAAAAAAGCTCGTCTCCGGCGGAAAGACCGTTATACTCGAGATAGACCCGCCCGAGAATGAAATATCCCGCCGCAGGCGCGCGTTTTACGAGCGCTGCGGCTTTTTGTGCAACGGCTATGACTATATCCACCTGCCGTATAGACCGGAGGACGCCGGTCACAGGCTCGTTATAATGTCAAGCCCCGCCGCCGTTGACGAGGCGCGGTTTGAGGCGTTCAGAGACTATATGCGCAGCCGCGTTATGCTGTCGGCAATGGAGTGATTTTACACCGATTTTACATTTTAAAGATGTTTTACATTACGCTTTTAGGATAATATAGAGGTAAACAGGGGAGTGAGAGCGATGATATTTTGCGTTGAAGACGATTCCGGTATTCGTGACCTTATGATATACACGCTCAATGCATCGGGCTTTGAGGCGGTCGGCTTTGCCGATGCCCGCGAGTTTTTCGCTGCTATGGCGCAGAAAACGCCGGATCTTATCATGCTCGATATAATGCTTCCCGGCGAGGACGGCGTATCCGTTCTCAAAAAGCTGCGCAGGAATCCCGCTACGGAGGCGATACCCGTCATTATGGCGACGGCGAAGGGCAATGAGTATGACAAGGTGCTGGGGCTCGACCTCGGCGCGGACGATTACCTTGCAAAGCCGTTCGGCATGATGGAAATGGTGTCCCGCGTGCGCGCGGTGCTCAGGCGCAGCCAGCCCAGAGCGCAGAGCCAGGTGCTCAGGTTCGGCGCGCTGGAGATGAACATACCCGAGCACACGGTCACTGCCGCGGGCAAACGGGTACAGCTCACACTCAAGGAGTTTGATCTGCTGCGCAAGTTCATGGAAAATCCGGAAAGGGCGTTCACGCGCGAGCAGCTTCTGACAACGGTCTGGTGCGAGGATTTCCTCGGCGAGACGCGCACCGTCGATGTTCACATCGGCACTCTGCGTCAGAAGCTCGGCACCTGCGGGGACTATATCCGGACTGTGCGCGGAGTGGGCTATCGTATGGAGGCGTAGTGTATGACAAAGCGCATATTCCGCTCGATATTCGCCGTTGCGGCGGCGGTGCTGCTGGCATCGTTCGTGCTGATAACCGGCGTTTTGTACGAGCATTTTTCAAACAACCAGATGGAACAGCTTCGGGCGCAGACGAGCCTTGCCGCACAGGGTGTGGAGAAAAGCGGCGATGATTATTTCGTCGGGCTCAAGACCCGAAGCTTTCGCGTTACATGGATAGCATCCGACGGCACCGTGCTGTATGACAGCGAAGCCGACCCCGCGGAGATGGAAAACCATGCGTCGCGCGAGGAGGTGAGCCAGGCGCTCAAGGACGGTACCGGCGAGAGCACCCGCTATTCCACAACGCTCATGGAGCGGCGGCTTTATTCGGCTCAGCGCCTTTCCGACGGAACGGTCATCAGACTCTCGTGCGTGCAGTACACGCCATTGACGCTGGTGCTCGGCATGATCCAGCCCGTTGTCGTCATCGCTGCTGTCGCGCTCGGCGCTTCGCTGTGGCTCGCATCGGGGCTTTCAAAGCGCATAGTGCGTCCGCTCAATGAGCTCACGCTCGATCAGCCCGAAAAGATACAGACCTATGAGGAGCTGACGCCCCTCACCGAAAAGCTGCGCAGCCAGCAGAACCAGCTTCGCTATCAGGAGCAGGAGCTGCGCCGCAGGCGTGATGAGTTCGACGCAGCCACCGCCGGAATGATAGAGGGACTCGTGCTTTTAAACGAGCAGGGCATCATTCTGAGCATAAACAACGCAGCCACAAGGTTTCTGAATATAAGCCGCTACTGCGTCGGCAAGGATATTCTGTTGCTGAACAATTCCCTTGAGATGCAGGAGCTTCTCGGCAAGGTCCGCTCCGGCGAGCACGGCGAGATGGAGACCATTCACGGCGGCGTTAACTACCGCGTTTACGCAAGCCCCGTTATCTCCGGCGAAAAGGTCACCGGCGCGGTGCTGCTGATAATCGACATGACCGAAAAGGAGAAGGCGGAGCGCCTGCGCCGCGAGTTCTCCGCAAATGTTTCCCACGAGCTCAAAACGCCGCTGCATACCATATCCGGCTGCGCCGAGATACTGGCAAACGGCATTGTAAAGTCCGAGGATGTGCCGCATTTCGCGCTCCAGATCCAGTCCGAGGCAAAGCGGATGATAAAGCTCGTTGAGGACATAATAAAGCTTTCGCATCTGGACGAGGGCGCCGAGGATATGCAGCGCGAGCCGGTCGATCTCAAGACCGTTGCGAGCACGACGGTCGAAAATCTCAAGCCTGCCGCGAAGGAGGCGGGTGTTGAGCTGTCCGTTGACGGCGACAGCGCGGTGATGACCGGCATACCGCAGCTTCTGGAGGCGATAGTGTATAACCTCTGCGAGAATGCGATAAAGTACAATCACTCCGGCGGCTATGTAAAGGTCACAACGCGCAAAACGGAAAAGTCGGTCGTTCTGACCGTTGAGGATAACGGCATCGGTATCCCCGAGGAGCAGCAGGAGCGTATATTCGAGCGCTTCTACCGCGTCGATAAGAGTCATTCCAAGGAGGTCGGCGGCACGGGGCTCGGGCTTTCAATAGTAAAACACGCCGCGGTCCTGCACAACGCGTCTATAAGCATGCACAGCGCCGTCGGCGAGGGCACCAGTATCAGCGTTGTTTTTTAGTTACGCCTTTGGGCACCTACGGATACGGTAATTGCGGTGTCCCGACCGGTGAGTGCCAACGAGACCGGTAAACTGCCGTAATAAATCAATACCGAATGAACTTCAGCAAAACGGAGCAGGTCAGCCTGCTCCGTTTTTTTCAGTGGCGTTTTTTCAGAGGCGGTTTTACTCACCGCGGCAACGGTTTTACATTGATTTTACACAGCACGGATAATTGATTTGATATTCGCCGGTTACAATCTAAAGTGTAAAAAGGTTGTAAAAGAGGAGATAGAGAATGAGTATATTCGACGCGCTTAAAATGATAGGCGGATTGTGCCTGTTCCTGTTCGGCATGAACATCATGGGTCAGGCGCTTGAGAGACGCGCCGGCAGCAGGCTGCGCACCACACTTGAAAAAATGACCGGCAAAACGATGACGGGTTTCCTCACCGGTCTTATGATAACCGCGATAATCCAGAGCTCATCTGCGACCACCGTCATGGTCGTCGGCTTTGTAAACTCGGGGCTCATGACGCTGCGTCAGGCGATAAACGTCATAATGGGTGCAAATATCGGAACGACCGTCACCGCATGGCTTTTGAGCCTCGGCGGCATAAGTGGCGATGCGCTTTGGGTGCAGCTTTTAAAGCCCTCGTCGTTCACTCCGGTGCTCGCGCTTGTAGGCATCATACTTTATATGTTCTGCAAGGACGGCAAGAAAAACGACACCGGCATGATCCTGCTCGGCTTTGCAACGCTCATGTTCGGCATGGAGACCATGAGCGGTTCGGTATCGGGACTGCGTGATGTTCCGGCGTTCAGGCAGATGTTCATTGCGTTTACAAACCCCGTACTCGGCGTTCTCGCGGGCGCGGTGCTCACGGGCATAATCCAGTCGAGCTCGGCGTCGGTCGGCATATTGCAGGCGCTGGCTCTGTCGGGTCAGGTAACCTACGGCGCGGCGATCCCCATAATCATGGGTCAGAATATCGGCACCTGTGTAACGGCGCTCATATCCTCCGTCGGAACGAGCAAAAACGCAAAGCGCGCCGCCGTTGTACACCTCTCGTTCAATGTCATCGGCACGATAGCCTGGCTGTCGGTGTTCTGCATCGTCCGCGCAGTTGCGTCGCCGGCAATACTCGGCGAGAGCGCGACAATGTACGGCATCGCAATAGCGCACTCGGCGTTCAATATACTGTGCACGGCGATACTGCTGCCGGCATCGGGAATGCTTGAAAGGCTCGCTATCCGCATAGTGCCCGACGGCAAGAATGCCGAGGGTGAGGCAACTTTAGACGAGCGCCTTCTCGCAACTCCTCCGCTTGCTCTCGAGCAGTGCAGAGTAGTCGCCGAGGACATGGCATACTATGCCTCGGGCGCTATGAAGAGCGCGATGGCATGCATCACAAATTATGACCGCAAGACGACCGATCAGGTGCGCGAGGCGGAGAACATGACAGATAAATATGAGGATATGCTCGGCACATATCTGCTGAAGCTGGGAGCCGAGCCGCTCAGCGACGGCGCGAGCGAGGAGGTCACCGAGCTGCTCAAGCTCATCGGTGATTTCGAGCGCATCGGCGACCATGCGGTGAACATAGTCGAATCGGCTCAGGAGCTGCACGATAAGCAGCTCGGCTTCAGCGCTCCGGCGCAGGAGGAGCTCGGCGTCATGACCGCCGCGGTGAGCGAGGTGCTCGACATGGCGATAAAGGCGTTTGCCGAAGCGGACATAAACGCCGCGAAATGCGTAGAGCCGCTTGAGCAGGTAGTTGACGACTTAAAGGACGAGCTGCGCACAAGGCACATACTGCGCATGAAAAAGGGCGAGTGCAGCATAGAGGCGGGCTTTGTCTGGTCCGATCTGCTTACCAATTTCGAGCGCGTGTCCGACCACTGCTCGAATGTCGCGCTTGGCGTTCTCGATGCGCAGAAGCACACCCTCAGTGTCCACAAGACCCAGCACGAGCGCGCCGACGATCCCGATTTCGACACCGCTTACCACAGATATTCCGAAAAATATGCCATATAGGTCACATAGAAAACTCCGGAGCGTTCTGCACCGAACCGTAAAAAACGGACAATAGACAAAACACCCCCTATGTAGGAAAATAGAAGTACTACATTCTTATTTTCCCGCATAGGGGGGCTTTTTTTGTGCTGCCCGTATATTCTGGCGCAGTGCTCATAGTCGGCGGAGCGCTGGTGGGCGAACTTAAAATGCCCAAAAAGGCATAAAATTGACCGTCTCGGCTCGAAAAAATTTGTTAAAATCGTAAAAACGGCAAAAAAGCACTTGACAAATCTGTTGTACGGCGCTACTATGCCCCCGTCAAAACAAACTTGAGGAAAGGCAGGAAGCATTCATGAAGAAGCTGAGCGCAAACATGATGATGATGTACATGTGCATGTGCCGCATGTGCATGTTTCGTCGCGCTCAATTCGGTTCGATGCTTTCTGAAAACTGTTTGACGGCTTAAAAGCCGGAACGCCTTTAGGATAACAAACAGCGGAAGGTCAAGAACCTGCCGCTGTTTTTTTATTTCGCTGCTTGAAAGGAGCTGTGCCGTATGAAATGGCTGAGAGAACGAATGTGTCCCCGTGACACAGAGGACATTAGTTTAAACATGACCCATCAAAAATTTAGATTCAAGGAGAAAACGAAAATGAAAAAGTTTACTAAGATAATCGCACTTGCACTCGCAATCGTCCTCGCATTCAGCCTCGTAGCCTGCTCAAATAACGGCGGCAACGCAACGGACAAGGTCATAAAGATAGCAGTTCCCAACGACACCACCAACGAAGCCCGCGCACTGCTCCTGCTCCAGGAAGCCGGCATTATCAAGCTCAAGGACGGCGCAGGCATCACCGCAACCAAGAACGACATCGTTGAAAATCCGTACAATGTTGAGATCGTTGAGGCAGAGGCCGCAGCCATCCCCCAGCTCCTCCCCGATGTTGACTACGCGGTCATAAACAGCAACTACGCCATCAACGCAGGTCTCAACCCCGTTAAGGACTCCCTGTTCAAGGAAGGCTCCTCCTCCGCATACGGCAACATCCTCGCAGTTAAGTCCGGCAATGAGAACACCGATGCCGTAAAGGCGCTCAAGGCAGCTCTCGAGAGCAAGCAGGTAGCAGACTTCATCGCAGAGAAGTACAACGGCTCCGTCATCTCCACCGTAGATAACCCCACCGACGGCTTTGACAGCAGCGTTGACTATGCGGCACTTGCAGGCACCACCATTTCCGTCGCAGCATCTCCCACCCCGCACGCAGAGATCCTCGAGATCGTAAAGGACATCCTCGCCAAGAAAGACATCACCCTCGACATCCAGACCTACAACGACTATGTAATTCCCAACACCGTTGTTGAAGACGGCACCGTTCTCGCAAATTACTTCCAGCACACTCCCTACCTCGACGATTTCAACGCCCAGCAGAACACCCACATCGTTTCCGTCGGCTCCATCCATGTCGAGCCCATGGGTCTGTACGGCGGCACTCAGACCACTCTTGACGCAGTAAGCGGCAAGTAATCAACGCAGGAGGGAAACGCTCATGATAGAATTAAGAAATGTAAGCAAGACCTTTGACTCCGGTACCGGAGAGGTGGATGCGCTAAAGGGCGTTTCCCTCACTATCGAAGACGGCGATATATACGGCATCATCGGTATGTCCGGCGCCGGCAAGAGCACTCTTGTTCGATGCATAAATCTTCTCGAAAGACCCAGCAGCGGCGAGATAATAGTAAACGGCGAGCGGCTCGACACCATGAGCCCCGCCGAGCTCAGATCGGCCAGACGCGATATAACGATGATATTCCAGCACTTTAACCTGCTCATGCAGCGCACCTGCCTTAAAAACATCTGCTTCCCGATGGAGCTTGCGGGCGTTAAAAAAGCCGACGCGGTGAAAAGAGCGAAGGAGCTCCTCGAGCTCGTCGGACTGCCGGATAAGGCGAATGCCTATCCCGCGCAGCTCTCCGGCGGCCAGCAGCAGCGCATAGCGATAGCCCGCGCGCTGGCGACCGAGCCGAAGGTGCTGCTGTGCGACGAGGCTACCAGCGCCCTTGATCCCAAAACAACGCGTCAGATACTTGAGCTTATAAAGGACATAAACCGGAAGCTTGGTATAACCGTTGTTATAATCACCCACCAGATGAGCGTTGTAAAAGAGGTCTGCAACCATGTTGCCATCCTCGACGAGGGTCAGGTGGCTGAGGAGGGACTCGTTGCGGCGGTGTTTGCCGCCCCAAAGTCGGCAGCCGGACGCAGACTCGTATTCCCCGGCGGCGTTGATGAGCTGGTATCCGATCCCGCAGCCGAGCGCAGAGTGCGCCTTATCTTCCACGACAGCCAGACGACGGCGATACCGCTCGTTGCCCGCCTTGCGTCGGAGGAGAACATATTCTGCAATATCATCTCGGCGTCCACGCAGAAGCTTTCCGAGGAGGTCTACGGCAGCCTGCTCATAGGCATACCCAGCGCGCAGTACGACCGCGCGATAGCATTCATTTCAAATGTCGCAAATGTAACGGCAGAGGAGGTTGACGGCAATGTACAGTGATCTGTTTTCCGAGCAGTCCATTCAGGATTTGCTGACGGCTCTCCCCACTCTGCCCACCGCCGTGTGGGAGACATTCTATGTGACCGTTCTGAGCACCGTGCTGGCGCTCGTTATCGGTCTGCCCCTCGGCGTTCTGCTCGTCACCGGTGAAAAGGGCGGCGTTCTGCCGCTTCCGGCGTGGCTCATGCATGTGCTTAATGTGATAATAAACCTGCTGCGCTCGATCCCGTTTCTCATTCTAATGATAATGGTCCTGCCGCTTTCGCGCGCCATCATAGGCACGGCGGTAGGTACGACGGCCACCATCGTTCCGCTGGTCGTGGCGGCGTTCCCGTTTGTTGCAAGGCTCGTTGAGAGCAGCCTGCGCGAGCTTGACGGCAACATCATTGAGGCCGCGCAGAGCATGGGAGCTTCGCCCATGCAGATAATCTGCAAGGTCATGATCCCCGAGAGCGTGCCCTCGCTCATTCAGAATTTCACCATCGCCCTGACCACCATCCTCGGCTACTCGGCAATGAGCGGCATCATCGGCGGCGGCGGACTCGGCAAGATCGCCATAGATTACGGTTACTACCGCTACAAGTACCTCATTATGATAGTTGCCGTTATCCTGCTTATCATCCTCGTGCAGCTTTTCCAGAGCCTCGGAACATATCTTGCACGGCGCAGCGATAAACGCCTTAAATAATATATAGCATATAGTGTAATGAAAGCGCCTCGCGGAAAGACAACCGCGGGGCGCTTCAGCATTCGTCAAATGTGGTAAAATTATCAATCTTTTTGCCCCAAAACTGTTGAATATGCTGCATTAGGGTGTTAAAATGTCCATGGAATTTGACCTGCTAAATATATATGAAAGGAAGCTCGTCCATGAAATTTTCAAGCAAGATCGAAAAGTGCGGCCTTTCCCCTATGAGAAAGTTCGCTCCCTATGCCGCGGAAGCGGTCAAAAAAGGCAAGAAAGTCTACCACCTGAACATCGGTCAGCCCGATATTGCCACTCCCAAGGCATATTTTGACGCGGTGAAGAACTTTTCCCAGCCGGTGCTGGCTTATGCACCGTCCGACGGCGTTCCCGTCATGCTCGATGCGATAGTCGATTACTACGGCAAGATCGGCGCGCCCATAACCAACAAGCAGGTGCTCATAACCACCGGCGGCTCCGAGGCGCTGCAGATAGCTCTCTCCTGCATTCTCGACGAGGGCGATGAGATAATCGTTCCCGAGCCGTTCTACCCCAACTATTCCACCTTCGTAACGCTCACCGGCGCCACTATCCGCCCCGTCACCACCAAGCCCGAGGAGGGCTATAAGTTTGCGGTGCGCGAGCGCATCGAGGCGTGCATCAACGAGCACACCCGCGCGATAATGTTCACAAACCCCGGCAACCCCACCGGTACCATCCTCACCGAGGAGGAGCTCAAGCTCATGGCTGACATAGCCAGGGAGCACGATCTGTTCATCATCGGCGACGAGGTCTACCGCGAGTTTGTTTACGGCGGCGAGAAGCTCATGAGCCTTCTGCAGCTTGAGGGCTATGAGGATAATGTTGTGGTTATCGACTCCGTTTCCAAGCGCTTCAGCGCCTGCGGCGCGCGCATCGGCTGCGTCATAACCAGAAACAAGGAGCTCTACAACAACGCAATGAAGTGGTGTCAGGGCCGTCTGTGCGCATCGACTATAGATCAGGTCGCGTCCGCCGCTCTCTACACCGTGGGACCCGAGTATTTCGACGCTGTCCGCAGTGAATACTGCGCCCGCAAGGACGCCCTCGTTGAGGGACTCAAGAAAATACCCGGCGTTGTCTATTCCGAGCCGAAGGGCGCGTTCTATGTCATGGCGGCTCTGCCCGTTGACGATGCGGAGAAGTTCCAGATCTGGATGCTCGAGGAGTTTGACGATAACGGCGATACGCTCATGTTCACTCCCGCAGAGAGCTTTTATAAGACCCCGCACACCGGCGTTAACGAGATCCGCATGGCGTATGTCATAAACGAGAAGGACATCACCCGCTGTATGGAGCTGCTCAAGAAGGGCATCGAGGCATATAACGCCAGATAATTAATTGAATGCAATAGAAAAGCCACTCTCCGTCGGAGAGTGGCTTTTCATTATCAGTAGTATACCTCGTACAGGAAAAGTCCGCATGCGGGAGCGGTGTGACCGGCGTTTTCGCGGCAGCGCGAGTCGAGCACGGCAGCAACATCGGCAGCCGTCAGGCGGTGAGCGCCGACATCTATGAGCGTTCCGATGATTATGCGCACCATGTTGTACAGAAATCCGTTTCCGGATACGAAAAATTCGATGCTCGGACCCGCGCACTCGATGCGAATTTCATCCACCCGCCTCACGGCGGATTTTTTCATGCGCTTATTCGAGCAGAATGCTGAAAAATCGTGCGTACCCAGCAGCACCGCGGCTGCGCTTTTCATGGCATCAAGGTCCAGCTCCTCGTTTATGTGGTAAACGAATTTGCGCTCGAACACATTCTGAACGGGGCTGTTATAAACGCGGTAGAGATATGTCTTCCCGACGCACGAGAGCCTTGCGTGAAAGCGGTCGGGAGCGGCGGAGAGCGTGAGCGCCGCAATGTCCTCAGGCAGCACCGCGCGCAGCTTTTTTAGTATCTCCTCGGGAGGCATATCCGAAGCTGTGCGGAACGATGCCACCTGCATCTTCGCGTGTGCTCCGGCATCGGTGCGCCCCGAACCGTTTACATCGACGGGCTGCTCGAGAATGCGCGAAAGCGCCGTTTCGAGCTTCTGCTGTATCGTGTTTTGCGTGTTGCCCTGCTTCTGCCAGCCGCGGTAGCGCGTGCCGTCGTAGCTTAGGGTGAGCTTGTAATTTTTCATAGCGTGAGCCTGTATTTTCTGAGCATATACGCGGGGAAGTACGACTGCTTTGCCTGCCGCAGCCCCTCGTCGCCGACATCGTCCTCGCGGTTTATGTATTTGATGCCGCAGCTTTCCAGCTCCGTGCGGGAAAACAGCATATTTATCATCTGGAATGCGCCCTTGTACTCGCGCATCGCCTTCTCGATGTGGACGATGAGCGTGTCGCCGCGCACCTCTCCGATGCAGAACGCGGCAACATCGTCGCCGCAGCGCAGCTCATAGCCGGTGCAGCCGTAGGCGGCAAAGTCCTCGAGCACCTCGCGGGTGTGCTCATTCTCGTACGCCGCGAGCTCGGACTCCGGCGTGTCCGACCAGCCGTGGCGGCAGCATTCGGCAATGCATTTGGAGTTTTCCGCCGTTATCGGAACGAGCCGGTAGTCGGGATAGAGCTTCTCAAACTGATGGATGAGGTTGCGCTTTTTGCTGTATTTCTTTCCGGCGAGGAATGCAAGATCCTCGGCGTTATACATATAGTCGGCAATGTCCGGCTCCTCTACGGCATCAAACGAAAAGCTCTGCCGGAGCTCGTCGAGAGCGTCCTCCGGAACGAGGCTGAGTGTCAGCGGCTCGGGCGTGAGCGCCCGAAGGCACTTTATATTTTCGGTAAGCGAGCTTTCTCCGAGCGGGAGCAGATAGTCGTACTCCGCGCCCTCAAAGCGGGACTTCTCGCGCATGAACAGGGTCTCGTTCTCAATGGCATATTCATAGCCGAAGCGGTCAGCCCACATGAAAACGCCGAGCACCGAAAAATCACATGAGCGGTACTGCGCCTGAAGGTAGGGCTTCAGTATTTTCACATCATCTAATGTTATCTTTTTAAAATTCAAGCGGATCTCCTCTTTGCCAAGTGATGCGGTCATTATAACATATTGCCTGTAAAAATAACAAGAGCGTTCATAACGGCTGCCACAGAGCGCAAAAACTCAGCAAAAGACATAAAAAGCCATGCCGCAGTACTTTTTTTATTCATAATTATGTGTTACAATGCAATCTGTAGAATTATCCTTACGAATGGAAGGCAGTAGAAATGGGTTTTTTTAATAAGCTTTTCGGCAGCCACACTGACCGCGAATTGAAGAAGATATATCCTCTCGTCGATAAGATTGAGGCGCTCGAGCCCAAGATGCAGGCGCTCTCGGATGATGAGCTCCGCGCAAAGACAGCAGAGTTCCAGGAGAGATACGACGGCGGCGAGGATCTCGACTCCCTGCTTCCCGAGGCGTTTGCCGCGGTAAGAGAGGCGGCGTGGCGAGTTCTCGGCATGAAGCCGTTCAGAGTTCAGCTTATAGGCGGCATTGTCCTCCACCAGGGGCGCATCGCCGAAATGAAGACCGGTGAAGGCAAGACCCTTGTCGCGGTAATGCCGGCGTACCTCAACGCCATAACCGGCGACGGCGTGCATATCGTCACCGTCAACGACTACCTTGCAAGGCGCGACAGCGAGTGGATGGGTAAGGTGCACAGATTTATGGGACTGAGCGTCGGTCTTATCGTGCATGGGCTCAGCAACGAGGAACGCAAGCAGGCATATGCCGCCGATATAACCTACGGCACGAATAACGAAATGGGCTTTGACTACCTGCGCGATAACATGGCGATATACAAGGAAAACCGCGTGCAGCGCGGTCACGCGTTCGCCATCGTCGACGAGGTGGACTCCATACTCATCGACGAGGCCAGAACGCCGCTCATTATCTCCGGTCAGGGCGATGAGAGCACCGACCTTTACCGTCAGGCAAACGACTTTGTCGCGGGACTTAAAAAGAAGGTCTATGCCTCCACCGACTCCAAGGAGGAAGAGGACGAGGATATCGACGCCGACTACATCGTCGATGAAAAGGCGCGCACCGCAACGCTCACCGCGCGCGGCATTGCGAAAGCCGAGCGGGCATTCAACCTTGAAAACTATGCCGATATCGAAAACTCAACTCTCACGCACCATATAAATCAGGCGCTGCGCGCACACGGCATCATGAAGCGCGACATAGACTATGTCGTAAAGGACGGCGAGGTGCTCATCGTTGACGAGTTCACGGGCCGTATCATGCTCGGCAGACGCTACAGCGAGGGTCTGCATCAGGCAATCGAGGCAAAGGAGCACGTTGATGTTCAGCGCGAGAACAAGACCCTTGCAACGATAACCTTCCAGAACTATTTCAGACTTTATGACAAGCTCTCCGGTATGACCGGTACTGCCGTCACCGAGGAAGAGGAGTTTGCGTCTATCTACAAGCTCGATATAGTCGAGATACCGACGAATAAGCCCGTTGCGAGAAAGGACTGGCCCGATGTCGTTTACAAGACCGAGGCGGGCAAGGACCGCGCGATAATCGAGCAGATAATGGAGTGCCACGAAAAGGGTCAGCCCGTTCTGGTCGGTACCATATCCATTGAAAAGAGCGAGTATCTTTCAAAGCTTCTGAAGGCGCGCGGGATAAAGCACAATGTCCTCAACGCAAAGCACCACGAGAAGGAAGCGGAGATCGTCGCTCAGGCGGGCAAGCTCGGCGCGGTGACCATTGCGACCAACATGGCAGGCCGTGGTACCGATATAATGCTCGGCGGCAACGCGGAGTATCTTGCGAAAAACGACCTGCGCAAGGCGGGCTTTGAGGAAAATGTCATAGCCGAGGCAACAGGCTATGCCGAGACCGACGACGAGGAGATACTGCGCGCCCGCAAGCTGTTTGCGGAGAAAATGCAGGAGCACAAAGCCGTGTGCAGCGAGGAAGCCGAAAAGGTGAAAGCGGTCGGCGGACTGTTCATCCTCGGCACCGAGCGCCACGAGTCGAGGCGAATAGACAATCAGCTGCGCGGTCGTGCCGGCCGTCAGGGCGACCCCGGTGAGAGCCGGTTCTATATAGCGATGACCGACGATGTCATGCGTCTGTTCGGCTCTGAGAGAATGACGAATATGATGGAGACCCTCGGCGTTGACGAGGATACTCCGCTTGACCACAAAATGCTCTCCGGCGCTATCGAGCAGGCGCAGAAGACCGTTGAGAGCCGCAACTTCCAGACCCGTAAGAGCGTTCTTGAATACGACGATGTCATGAACCAGCAGCGCAATATCATCTATGACGAGCGCCGCAAGGTGCTTGACGGCGAGGATCTGCGCGAGAGCATCGACAAGATGATCTCGGAGTTTATCTCCACCACCGTAAACGATGCCCTGCACGGCGGCACCGCCGAAAATCAGGAGCATTTAAACGAGGTCATAGCCCCGTTCGAGAAGCTGTTCCTGCCCAAGGGCGCGATAAAGTTCGAGGAACTCAGGGGCGCAAAGGCTCAGCAGATAACGGATAAGGTATACGACATCGCAAAGCAGGTCTACGCAAAGCGCGAGGAGGAGTTCGGCACGGGTCCCGACGGGCAGCCCGTTATGCGCGAGATCGAGCGCGTTATCATGCTGCGCGTCGTCGATGAGTACTGGATGGATCACATCGACGCAATGGCGGAGCTCAAGCGCGGCATCGGTCTGCGCGGCTACGGCAATGTCAAGCCCATCGACGCTTATAAGCGCGAGGGCTACGATATGTTCGAGGCGATGATAAACGGCATCCGCGAGGAGACGGTGCGCCGCCTGTTCACCATCCGTGTGCGCAAGGAGCAGACGCTTGAGCGCAAGGCGGTGGCAAAGAATATGGCGGCCAATGTCGGCGGCGAGGTGCAGAAGAAAAAGCCTGTTAAAAAGGCTCCCAAGCCCGGGCGCAACGATCCCTGCCCCTGCGGAAAAATGAAGGCTGACGGTTCGCGCAGACTCAAATACAAGGAGTGCTGCGGCAGAAACGATTGATGAGGAAGCACAATGGCATTCACTGAAAACAGGCAGCACGGCTGCGTATATATGACATCGGACAAAATAAGCGCAAGGCATATGTTCACAACGCGCATAGGCGGCATGAGCAAGGGCGTTTTCGCATCGTGGAACCTCGGCGTAAACCGAGGCGATGATGAAGCCGCCGTGCGCGAAAACTACAGGCTCGCGGGTCAGATCATGGGCTGCGGCGAAAACGATTTCGTCGTAACAAAGCAGGTGCACGGACGCCTCGTGCACCTCGCTCAGGATGCCGACCGCTACATCGTCGGCGGCGATAAGCGCATAGAGTGCGACGGGTTTGTGACGAACATCAAGGGTCTGCCGATAATGATATACATTGCCGACTGTGTGCCGGTGCTGATGCACGATCCCGCGGCGGGCGTTATCGCCGCGGTACACTGCGGCTGGAAAAGCAGCGTTCAGGATATTCTCGGCGCAGCGGTGGAGAAAATGTGCTCGCTCGGCGCAAAGCCGGAGAGCATCCGCACCGCCATAGGCGCGAGCATCGGCAAATGCTGCTTTGAGTGCGACGATGATGTGCCCGCGGCGGTGGAGAAGTACCTCGGCGGCGATACCGAGGGACTGCTTGAGAAAAGGGAAAACGGCAAGACCCATGTCGATCTGCGCGGCGCGAACGCGAGAAGGCTCATGCAGCTCGGCATTCCGGCTGAGAATATAGATGTTTCCGACGAATGCACGATGTGCCTGCCGGAGAAATACTGGTCGCACCGCAGAACCGACGGAGTGCGCGGAAGTATGGCGGCGGCAATAGTGCTTTGAGGTGTGCGTATGTCTAAAATAAAAAGAGCGCTGGCGCTGCTGATGGCGCTGCTGATGGCGGCTTCGGCGGCAGCCTGCGGCACTGCCGATGATAACGCCGACGATTATGTCAAGGGCAATAACCCCGGCAAGGAGCTGGGGCAGACCGTTGCCGCCGACGATATATTTTCCCTTAACTGCAATAAAAGCTACAGTATGAATCCCCTCGTTGCCACGAACACGAACAATCAGCTCGTGTGCGCGTTCGTTTACGAGAATATGGTCGAGGTCGATAACAGCTTCGAGGTCAGCCCCAATGTCATAACCGAGTGGGAGACCACCGACGGCGGCTCGCGCTGGGTGTTCAAGGTCGCCTCGGGGAAGACCTTCCACGACGGTCAGGCGCTCACGGCGACGGATGTGTCCTACTCGCTCCAGTGCGCCATGCGCTCGGACAGGTTTAAAGCGCGCCTTAGCTATGTCGGCGGCTGCTCGGCTCAGGATTCCGAGACCTTTGTAGTTAACCTTACCAAGAAAAATATGCAGTTTTACAAGCTGCTGACCATACCCGTCATCCAGTATGGAACATATGAGCAGGCATACCCCGGCGGCTCGGGCCCCTACGCCTATGCCGACGACTATAACAGCCTGAATGCATACGAAAAGTACAAAAATTCGGCTACTCTGCCGCTCAAGACGATATACCTCAAGGAGTATGTCGGCACGGAGGAGACCATATCCGCATTTGCCGACTCGCTCATTGACCTTATCCTAAACGATCCGAGTGCGAACACGAATATCGGTTACGGAAACGCAAACGAGATCCGCGGCTATAACACGACGAATATGCACTATATCGGCTTTAACTCGCACAGCGCAAATTTCGCAAACGAGTTTATCCGCTTTGCGATGAACTATGCGTTCGACCGCGATTACATAGTCACCCAGCTCGGCGGCTACGCGCTTGCGACAACGCTGCCTGTCAGCCCCGCGAGCAGCCTGTATAACGAAAGCTATGCAAATCAGTTCCGCTATGACCTGAACAAAGTGCAGGAGATATTCTCGAACGCCGGCATGAAGGATTATGACGGCGACGGCTTCCTTGAGATAAAAAACGGCGAAGCGCTCACAAAGATAAATCTCAATTTCCTCGTTTACAGCGGCAGCACCGTCAAGGTGAACGCCGCGAAGAAGTTTGCCGAGGATATGAAGTCGGTCGGACTTCAGGTAACGGTCAATAAGCAGGATTGGGACAGCTACCGCAAGCTCGTCGAGGCGGGCAATTACGATATGTACTATGCCGAGGTGCGCTTAAATTCCGATTTCGACCCCAGCAAGATACTGTTTACCTCCGCAACGCTCAATTACGGACAGTTCAGCGACTCAAAGCTTGAGGAGGTCGTGGGGCTCTACCTTGCGGCTGACGATTCCGGACGCAAGGAGGCGTGCGACAATATGTGCGCCTACATTATAAATAAAGCGTATATCGTGCCGCTCTGCTTTGAAAAGCACCAGCTCATAAGCCACCGCGGAGTTATCGAGGGCATAAAGGCAAGCGAGAATAACCCCGTTGGCAATCTCCCGAACTGGACGGTCAAATTTGAAAATGTGAAAAAACCCGAAACAACGGAATAAATATGAAATGGAGAGGTGTCAGATGACAGACAAGGAGCTTTTGGCGATCGCGAGAGAGGCGTCCGGCAAAGCATATGTCCCGTATTCAAAATTTGCCGTGGGTGCGGCGCTCGAATGCAAGGGGGGCAGAGTCTTCACCGGCTGCAATGTGGAAAATGCAGCGCTGGGCGACACTATCTGCGCCGAGCGCACCGCCTGCGTAAAGGCGATAAGCGAGGGGTACAGGGACTTCGTGCGCCTTGCCATTTATGCCGAGAGTCAGAACTATTGTATGCCCTGCGGCTCGTGCCGCCAGTTTCTCTCGGAGTTCAATAACGGCGAGCTCGAGGTGCTCTGCTGCAGGGCCGACGGCAGATATGTCAGCTACCGGCTGAAGGAGCTCATGCCCTATACATTTAATTATTGATATGGAGCTTGAACAACTGCGCGCCTTCGTCGCCGTGGCGGAGGAAAAAAGCTTCACAAAGGCTGGGGAGCGGCTTTATATGAGCCACTCCACCATGTCGCGCGCCGTTTCCGCTCTGGAAACGGAGTTTTCCGCGCGCCTTGTCAGCCGCGATAACCATGTCGCGGGGCTCACGCCCGACGGCGAAAAGCTCTATAAAATGGCGCTTGAGCTGCTCGATATGGCGCGGAAGATAGAGGATGCAATGAAATAACCAAAAAACATCACAAATTTTCTGCAAAAATCACTAAACTCCCTCTTGACACTAAGGGGGAGTTTTGGTATTCTATTAAAGCGCCTGTGCGTTGCTGACGGGCGTATTATGCGATGAAGCGGGAGATTGCTCGCAAGGCGAGGTAACTTCCGTGGAGTATGTCCGGTACCGATGCCATTTCGGTACATAATCGGGCGGCTGAAGCGTACTGCACATGGTGTATATCGCCTGTACGGTATCAGACCGGCTGAAAGGGCCGGTTTGTTTTTCGGACAGGGTCTGATACACATGGATGAGTGTGCAAATTCGTTTCATCCGTACGGGACACTGAGGCGCATCCCAATGAACGCCGAAAAAACTGTACGAAAAAGGAGAAAAATCAATGGCAAAGCAGAACATGATCCGCATCAGACTCAAAGCTTACGATCATCAGCTGATCGACAAGGCGGCAGAGACCATCGTTGAGGCTGCAAAGCGCACCGATGCACAGGTCTCTGGACCCATTCCCCTGCCCACCAAGACCGAGATCGTCACCATCCTCCGCGCTGTTCATAAGTATAAGGACAGCCGTGAGCAGTTCGAGCGCCGCACTCACAAGCGCCTGATCGATGTGATGAATCCCACCCAGAAGACGGTCGAGGCTCTTATGTCCCTCGAGCTGCCCGCAGGCGTTGAGATCGAGATCAAGCTCTAATCGCAAAACCCCATAAACCCCAAGTAACCCAAGTAAATGACCCATAGTCCGTAACTTGCGAATGCGGACGGGTTAAGTTGCCAGCCTCTGACCATGAGTTAAGCGAGGCAACCAATAACCGATAGGAGGAAAATTATAATGAAGAAAGCCATTATCGGCAAGAAGGTCGGCATGACGCAGATCTTCGACGAAATGGGCAAGGTCATCCCCGTGACCGTCATCGAGGCAGGCCCCTGTGTCGTAACTCAGAAGATGACAGTCGAAAAGGAAGGCTACTCGGCAGTCCAGCTCGGTTACGAAGAAGTATCCGAAAAGCACATCTCCAAGCCCGAAGCAGGTCATCTGAAGAAGAATGGTCTGGGCATGGTAAAGTACCTCAAAGAGTTCAAGCTCGAAAACGCTGATGAGATGAATGTCGGCGATGTTCTCAAAGCCGATGTTTTCGCAGAGGGCGACAAGGTCGATGTTACCGGCACCAGCAAGGGCCACGGCTACGCAGGCGTTATAAAGCGCCACGGCGCACAGCGCACCCCCACCAGCCACGGCGGCGGTCCTGTTCACCGTCACGCAGGCTCCATGGGCTCCTGCACTGACCCCAGCCGCATCTTCAAGGGCAAGATCGGCGCAGGTCACATGGGCGTAGACCAGGTCACCGTTCAGAACCTGGATGTCGTCAAGGTAGACCCCGAGCTTAATATGATAGTTATCCGCGGCGCTATCCCCGGCCCCAAGGGCGGTCTTGTTTATGTCAAGAGCACCGCAAAGGCCGCACCCGTCAAGAAGGGCGAGGGCGCTGGCATCAGCCTCAACCCGCAGAAGGCATCTGCTCGTGTCAACCCGCAGAAGGCTTCCGCGCGCAACAAGTAAGGAAAGGAGAGTATCTTAAATGCCTACTACTAATGTATACAACATGGCAGGTGAGAAGGTCGGCGAGATCGAACTCTCCGCAGCCATCTTCGGCATCGAGCCGAATAAGTCTGTCCTGCATGACAGCGTTAAGAACCACCTGGCAAATTGCCGTCAGGGCACCCAGAGCGCACTCACCAAGGGCGAGGTCAGCTACACCACCGCAAAGCCCTGGCGCCAGAAGGGCACTGGCCGTGCACGCGCCGGCTACAAGGGTTCTCCCGTGTGGACTCACGGCGGCGTAGCATTTGCTCCGAAGCCCCGCGATTACAGCTACACCCTCAATAAGAAGGTGAAGCGCCTTGCTCTCAAGAGCGCACTGAGCGCACTTGCGGCAGAGGACGCGATCGTAGTTATCGATGAGATCAAGGTCGATGAGATCAAGACCAAGACCTTCAAGAATTTCCTCGACGCAGTCAAGGCAGAAGGCAAGACCCTCGTCGTCACCGAGAGCGTTGATGAGAAGGTAGTAAAGTCCGCCCGCAACATCGCAGGCGTTACCACCACCATCGCAACCATTCTCAGCCCCTATATGATACTCAACAACCGCAAGCTCGTTGTCTCCAAGGCAGCGCTTGCTAAGATAGAGGAGGTGTACGCCTGATGAAAACCGCTTATGATATCATCATTCGCCCCATCATCACCGAGCAGTCCATGGAAGACCTGGACATCAAGAAGTACGCTTTTGAAGTCGCTAAGGATGCAACCAAGATCGAGATAAAGAAAGCCATCGAGGAGATCTTCGATGTCACCGTTATCAAGGTCAACACCATGAATGTAAACGGCAAGGCAAAGCGCACCGGTGCTTACCCCATGGGCAAGACCGCCTCTTGGAAGAAAGCCATCGTAAAGCTCAGCGAAGACTCCAAGAACATCGAGCTGTTCGAGAACATGGCATAAGGGGAGGATCACAGAATGTCTATTAAAACTTACAGACCTACCACTCCGGCCCGCAGGCAGATGACCGTTTCCGGATTTGACGGTGTCGATAAGCACGCCAGACCCGAGAAGTCCCTGACTGAGGTCCTTAAGAAGAACGCCGGCCGCAACAGCTACGGCCGCATCACCGTCCGTCATAAGGGCGGCGGCAACCGCCAGAAGTATCGTATCATCGACTTCAAGCGCAACAAGACCGAGATGGAAGCAGAAGTCCTCCGCCTTGAGTACGACCCCAACCGCAGCGCATTCATCGCTCTGGTCAAGTACGAGGACGGCGAGCTGCGCTACATCCTCGCTCCCGTCGGCCTGAAGGCAGGCGACAAGATCGTCTCCAGCGCCGCAGCCGACATCAAGCCCGGCAATACTCTGCCTCTGGCAAACATTCCTGTCGGTACCGTTATCCACAACATCGAGCTCTACCCCGGCAAGGGCGCTCAGCTCGTTCGTTCCGCCGGTGTTTCCGCACAGCTCATGGCTAAGGAAAACGGCATGGCTACCGTTCGTCTCCCCTCCGGCGAGTACCGCAAGGTCCGTCTGGACTGCGTGGCAACCATCGGTCAGGTCGGCAACATCGACCACAGCAACATCTCCATCGGCAAGGCAGGCCGCAAGCGTCACATGGGCATCCGTCCTACCGTCCGCGGCTCCGTCATGAACCCCTGTGACCACCCCCACGGCGGTGGTGAGGGCAAGTCCCCTGTCGGCCGTCCCGGCCCTGTAACTCCTTGGGGCAAGCCCGCACTCGGTTACAAGACCCGCAAGACTAAGAACCGCACCGATAAGTTCATAGTCAAGCGCCGCAACGCAAAGTAAGGAGGGCAAAAGATAAATGAGTAGAAGCGTTAAGAAAGGCCCCTTCGCAGCTCCCGAGCTCCTGAAGAGAGTCGATGAAATGAATAAGGCAGGCGAGAAGAAGGTCCTCAAGACATGGAGCCGTGCCACTACCATTTTCCCGTCCTTCGTAGGACACACCATCGCAGTACACGACGGTCGTCGTCATGTTCCTGTGTATGTCACCGAAGACATGGTCGGACACAAGCTCGGCGAGTTTGCTCCCACCCGCACCTTCCGTGGCCATGCAGGCAGCAAGACCGGCAAGTAAGGAGGAGAGAACATGGACGAAAAGAAAATGGCAAGAGCAGAAGTCAAGTATGCTCGCATTTCTCCCCGTAAGGTCGGCATCATCTGCGACATGATCCGCAACAAGGATGTCGCAGTCGCAAGAGCACTCATGCAGCACACCCCCAAGGCAGGCTGCGAGTACATGATAAAGCTGCTTGACAGCGCAAAGGCAAACGCGGAGAACAATTTTGAAATGGATCCTGAGAAGCTCTATGTCGCAGTTGCTTACGCGACCGGCGGCCCCATCCTCAAGCGCGGCATGCCCAGAGCTCAGGGTCGTATGTACCGCATAAACAAGCGCACCAGCCACATCACCATCTGCGTGGCTGAGAGAGACTAAGGAAGGAGGCAGAATAAATGGGACAGAAAGTTAATCCTCATGGCATGCGCGTCGGCGTTATCAAGGACTGGGATTCCCGTTGGTACGCCCGTGCAGACAAAGTCGGCGATCTGATCGTTGAAGACTACAACATTCGTAACTACCTGAAGAAGACCCTCTATTCCGCCGGTGTTCCTACCATCGAGATAGAGCGCGACTCCAACAAGGTGCGCATTTACATCCACTGCTCCAGACCCGGCGTCGTTATCGGCAAGGGCGGCGCAGAGATCGAGCGCATTCGCCTTTCCGTTGAGAAGATGATAGGCAAGCCCGTCGCCATCTCCATCGTTGAGGTCCGCACCCCCGATACCAACGCACAGCTCGTCGCAGAGAACATTGCACAGCAGATCGAGAAGCGTATTTCTCACCGCCGCGCAATGAAGAACGCAATGGGCCGCGCAATGCGCATGGGCGCAAAGGGTATCAAGGTCATGTGCTCCGGCCGTCTCGGCGGTCGCGAGATCGCAGGCGTTGAGCAGTACCACGACGGTACCATTCCTCTTCAGACCATCCGTGCCGACATCGAGTACGGCTTCGCAGAGGCTGCGACCACCTACGGCCGCATCGGCGTTAAGGTTTGGATCTACAAGGGCGAAGTCCTTTCCCAGACCCTGCGCACGACTCCCCGTGTGATGGATATGAACAAGCCCCAGGGTGAGCGCCGCCGTCGCGACGACCGCCGCGGTGACCGCCGCAATGGCGACCGCCGTCAGGGTGGATACAACCGCGACCGTCAGCAGAACGGCGAGCGCCGTCAGGGCGGCTACGGTCAGCGTCCGGCAGGACAGGGCGGTTACAACCGCGGTCCCCGTCCGGCAGCTCCCGCCAAGGAAGGAGGCAACAACTAATGTTAATGCCTAAGAGAGTTAAGTACCGCAGAGTGCATCGCGGCCGCATGAAGGGCAAAGCAACGCGCGGTAACTTTGTTGCATACGGCGAGTTCGGCCTCCAGGCCACCGAGCCGTGCTGGATCACCAGCAACCAGATCGAGGCTGCTCGTATAGCAATGACCCGCTACACCAAGCGCGGCGGTCAGGTCTGGATTAAGATATTCCCCGACAAGCCCGTAACCGCGAAGCCCGCCGAGACCCGTATGGGTTCCGGTAAAGGCTCCCCCGAGTACTGGGTCGCAGTCGTTAAGCCCGGCAGAGTGCTGTTTGAGATCGCAGGCGTTCCCGAAGAGACCGCACGCGAGGCTCTGCGCCTTGCCAGCCACAAGCTGCCCTGCAAGACCAAGATAATTGCCAAGGGCGCTGAGTCTGAGAACGGTGGTGAATAAGATGAAGGCAAATGAAATTCGTTCCATGTCCGCAGCAGATCTCGAGAAGAAGCTCGTAGAACTCAAGAAGGACCTTTTCATGCTCCGTATGCAGCATGCCACCAATCATCTCGATAACCCCGTAAAGATTTCCGCTGTACGGCGTGACATTGCACGAGTCAAGACCGTTATCCGCGAGAAAGAACTCGAGCAGTGAGGAGGTAAGTCAGAATGAATAATGAAAGAACAACTTCCCGTAAAACTCGCGTTGGCAAGGTAGTGTCCGATAAGATGGATAAGACCGTCGTTGTCATCGTTGAGGATCGCGTCGCACACAAGACCTATAAGAAGATCATCGGCAGAACCTACCGTCTGAAGGCGCATGACGAGAACAACGAATGCGGCATCGGCGATATCGTTCGCGTGATGGAGACCCGCCCCCTGTCCAAGGACAAGAGATGGCGCGTCGTGGAAATCGTAGAGAAGGCTAAGTAAGGAGGCAGCATAATGATACAGCAGGAAAGTTATCTGAAGGTTGCCGACAATACCGGCGCCAAGGAAATCAAGTGCATCCGCGTTCTTGGCGGCTCCAAGCGCAGATACGCAAGCATCGGCGATGTTATCGTTGCTTCCGTCCGCAAGGCTGCTCCCGGCGGCTCTGTCAAGAAGGGCGATGTCGTCAAGGCAGTTGTAGTGCGCACCGCAAAGTCGGTCCGCCGCGCAGACGGCACTTATGTTCGCTTTGACGAGAACGCAGCGGTCCTTATCAACGGAACCGATAAGAACCCCCGCGGCACTCGTATCTTTGGACCCGTCGCTCGTGAGCTGCGCGACAAGGATTACATGAAGATCCTGTCCCTGGCTCCCGAAGTGATTTAAGGAGGGCACAGAGAATGAAAATCAAAACTGGCGATAAAGTTATAGTCCTGTCCGGCAAGGACAAGGGCAAGACCGGCAAGGTCTTATCCGCAGACCCCAAGAACGGCAAAATCACCGTTGAGGGCGTCAGCGTTGCCACCAAGCACCAGAAGGCACAGAAGAAGGGCCAGGACGGCGGCATCATCAAGATGGAAACTCCCATCTATGTCAGCAAGGTCCAGCTCGTCTGCCCGAAGTGCGACAAGGGTGTTCGCGTAGGCTACAAGTTTGTTGCAGACAAGAAGCTGCGCGTATGCCGCAAGTGCGGCACCGAAATCTGAGAAAGGAGATAACTGACCATGACAAGAATGAAGAAAAAGTATGTTGAGGAAGTTGCTCCTGCTCTGATGGAGAAGTTCCAGTACAAGTCCGTCATGCAGATCCCCAAGATCGACAAGGTCGTCGTTTCCGTCGGCTGCGGCGATTGCAAGGACAATGCAAAGGCACTTGACAATGTTATCAAAGAGATCTCCGCGATCACCGGTCAGCACGCCGTTGCTACCGTAGCACGCAAGTCCGTCGCTAACTTCAAGCTCCGTGAGGGCATGCATGTCGGCGTTAAGGTCACCCTGCGTCAGGATCGTATGTGGGAGTTCCTCGACCGTCTGCTCAATGTTGCTCTTCCCCGTGTTCGTGACTTCCGCGGTATCTCCGCAGACGCGTTCGACGGCCGCGGCAACTACAGCATGGGTCTCAAGGAGCAGATCATATTCCCCGAGATCGATTACGACAAGATCGAGAAGCTGCGCGGTATGAACATTGCGATCACCACCACCGCACAGACCGATGAGGAAGCACGCGAGCTGCTCAGACTTATGGGCGCTCCGTTCGCGAACTAAGGAGGAACTGATAATGGCAAAGAAATCTATGATTCTCAAGCAGCAGGCTCCTGCTAAGTTCTCTACCCGTAAGTACAATCGCTGCAAGATCTGCGGCCGTCCTCACGCTTATCTGCGTGACTATGGCATCTGCCGTATCTGCTTCCGCGAGCTGGCTTACAAGGGTCAGATCCCCGGCGTCCGCAAGGCATCCTGGTAATCGGATAGCTCCGGACGGAAAAAGCATCGCATTTTGCCCGAAAAAGCTTGCAATATCAAGTGGTTTGCGGTAGAATAGTATGATGCCAATTTTGCGGAAAACGAAGTTGAGATACACCGAGAATATCGGTGTATCTCTTCGGCGGTTTTTCAAATATTGCTTCAAAAGCCTCTTTTGAAGCGCCTTATCCCCGCAGTTTGCGGTCGAGACCTCAGGCGCCCGATCAGCGCTTGACCGTCGATCTCAAACTTGGTCTGACGAAAGGCCGCAGCTAATCATGCATTAGTGCGGAACCTCGCAGGCATGACCGAGGGCGAAAGCTCCGGTAACTTCTAAAAAAGGAGAAAAAATTATGCAGATCACAGACCCCATTGCAGATATGCTGACCCGCATCCGCAACGCCGGTGTAGCGAAGCATGAAACTGTCGATGTCCCCGCATCGAAGATGAAGAAGGCAATTGCTGAGATCCTTCTCAACGAAGGCTACATCAAGAGCTTCCAGATCATCGACGACGGCACCCAGGGCATCATCCGCATCACCCTCAAGTATCTCCCCGGCAAGGAGAAGGCCATCCAGGGTCTTCGCCGCGTGTCTAAGCCCGGCCTGCGCGTCTACGCCGGTGCAGACGAGCTGCCCAAGGTCCTCAAGGGACTGGGTATTGCCATCATTTCCACTTCCAAGGGCGTCATGACCGACAAAGCTGCCCGCGCAGCTCACATCGGCGGCGAAGTCCTTGCATTCGTATGGTAAGGAGGATAGCTAACTATGTCAAGAATTGGTAGAGCTCCCATTACCGTTCCCGCCGGAGTGGAAGTAAAAGTAGACGGTCAGCACATTTCCGTCAAGGGACCCAAGGGCGCACTTGAGATGACCGCAGCCCCCACCATGAAGGTCGAGGTCGAAGCTGGCGTCGTTCATGTCACCCGCCCCAATGATGATAAGACCAACAGATCTCTCCACGGTCTTACCCGCACCCTGATAAACAACATGGTCGTCGGTGTTTCCGAAGGCTTCTCCAAGACCCTCGAGGTCAACGGCGTTGGTTATCGTGCAGCGAAGGAAGGCAAGAACCTGGTCCTGAATGTAGGTTATTCGCACCAGATCACCATTCCCGAGACCGAGGACATCCAGATCGAGGTCCCCAATGCAAACCAGATCATCATCAAGGGTATCGACAAGCAGAAGGTCGGCCAGTTTGCAGCAGAAGTTCGTGGCAAGCGTCCTCCCGAGCCGTACAAGGGCAAGGGCATCAAGTATGACTACGAAGTTATCCGCCGCAAAGAAGGCAAGACCGGCGCTAAGTAATAGGAGGTGTGCCTGAATGATTAAAAGACCTAATACAAGAGCGCAGCGCATAAAGCGCCACGCAAGAGTACGCGGCAAGATCTCCGGCACCGCCGAGAGACCCCGCCTCAGCGTATTCCGCAGCGAGAATCACATTTATGCCCAGATCATCGACGATGTCGCAGGCAACACCCTCGTGTCCGCCTCCACCGTTGAAAAGGGCTTTGAAGGCAACGGCAGCAATGTCGAAGCAGCAAAGAAGATCGGCGCAACCGTCGCCGAGCGCGCACTGGCAAAGGGAATTGAGAATGTCGTGTTTGACCGCGGCGGCTACATTTTCCACGGCCGTGTAGCAGCACTTGCAGAGGGCGCCCGCGAGGGTGGCCTGAAGTTCTAAGGGGAGGAGGAAAACTATTATGGCATACAATAATGACAGAAGAGATCGCCGCAGAGACGAGGAAGCATCCGAGTTTGTTGAAAAGGTAGTTTCCCTCAACCGCGTAAGCAAGACCGTCAAGGGCGGCCGTGTTATGAAGTTCTCCGCACTCTGCGTCGTCGGTGACGGCAAGGGTCGCGTTGGCTACGGTCTGGGCAAGGCAAACGAAGTTTCCGAAGCTATCCGCAAGGGTCTTGAGGATGCAAAGAAGAACATCGTTACCGTTACCCTCCAGGGCACGACCATTCCTCACGAGATCATCGGTTCCTTCGGCGCAGGCCGCGTTCTGCTCAAGCCCGCAGCACCCGGTACCGGCGTTATCGCCGGCGGCGCTGTCCGTGCAGTAGTTGAGGCAGCCGGCATCAAGGACATCCGTACCAAGTGCCTGCGCACCAATAACCCCGCAAATGTCGTTGCAGCGACCATGCAGGGTCTGATGTCTCTGCGCGACGCAGCTCAGGTAGCTGCCGTCAGAGGCAAGACTCCTGAAGAAGTTCAGGCATAAGGAGGACGCGAAATGGCTAATCTTAGAATTAAGCTCGTCAAGAGCCTGAACGGTCGCCTCGATAAGCACATTGCGACCGCAAACTCCCTCGGACTGCACAAGATCGGCAACGAGACCGTCCAGCCCGACAACCCCCAGACCAGGGGCAAGATCGCCAAGATCGGCTATCTCCTCCAGGTAACAGAAGAATAAGGAGGAAAAGCATATGTATATTCATGAACTTTCTCCCGTGGCAGGCTCCACCCATGTCGACAAGCGCAAGGGCAGAGGTCATGCGACCGGCAACGGCAAGACCGCAGGTCGTGGTCACAAGGGTCAGAACGCCCGCTCCGGCGGCGGTGTTCGCATAGGCTTTGAAGGCGGCCAGATGCCTCTGGCACGCCGTATCCCGAAGAGAGGCTTCAACAACATTTTTGCAAAGCCCCTCGAGTCGATCAATGTCTCCGCACTCGATAAGTTTGAAGACGGCGCAGTCGTCGATGCAAAGGCTCTTCTCGATGCAGGCATCCTTTCCAAGTGCCGCTACGGTGTCAAGATCCTCGGCAACGGCGAAATAAGCAAGAAACTCACAGTTAAGGCTTCCGCTTTTTCTGAAACCGCGAAAGAAAAGATCGAGGCGGCAGGCGGAAAGGCCGAGGTGATCTGAGTGCTGCAAACAATGCGCAACGCATGGAAGATCGACGACCTGCGTCATAAGATCCTCTTTACGCTCGTCATCATCCTCCTGTACCGTCTCGGTAACGCCGTCCCCGTTCCCTATGTCGATGTCACCATGCTCGGTCAGTATTTCGACACCGTTCAGAACACCGTTCTCGGTCTTCTGAATGTAATGAGCGGCGGCGCATTCTCGAACGCGACCATCTTCGCACTGTCCATCCAGCCCTACATCAACGCTTCCATCATCATTCAGCTCCTGTGCATAGCGATCCCCGCTCTCGAGCGCATGAGCAAGGAAGAGGGCGAGGAAGGCAAGAAGAAGATCGCTTCCATCACCCGCTACACCACCGTAGCTATCGGTCTTATCCAGGGTTTTGCTTACTACTACATGATCAGCCAGTACAACTTCCTGACTGCTGAGGGACAGGGCGTATGGCCTGCGATAGTTATTATCCTGACCTTCACCTCCGGTTCCGCTCTTATCATGTGGCTCGGCGAGCAGATCACCGAGTTCGGCATCGGCAACGGTATTTCCATCATCCTGTTTGCAAGTATCGTTTCCCGCTTCCCGACCTCCCTGTACCAGATGATCACCAACACCGTAAACGGCACCGTTGCATGGTGGATCAATGTCCTCCTGCTCCTCGGCGCACTTGCGATGATCGTTCTGATCGTTCTGATAAACGACTCCGAGCGCCGCATCCCCGTACAGTACGCAAAGCGCGTTGTCGGCCGCAAGATGTACGGCGGTCAGAGCACCCACCTTCCCATGAAGGTGAATATGTCCGGCGTTCTGCCTATCATCTTCGCACAGTCCATAGCGACCCTGCCCGCGACCATCGCGGCATTCACCGGTCACTCCGACAGTGCATGGGCAAGTACGACCAGCATCCCCTATGCGATAATTTACTTCCTGCTGATAATCTTCTTCGCTTATTTCTACTCCACCATCCAGTTTAACCCCGTGGAGGTCGCAAATAACCTGAGGAAGAACGGCGGCTACATCCCCGGCTTCCGTCCGGGCAAGCCGACCAGCGATTTCATCAAGAAGGTCCTCAACAAGATCACGCTCTTCGGTGCGATCTATCTGGCAATTATCGCAATAGTTCCTATCCTTATAACTCACTTCAGCTCCTCCGCCGCGATGAGCGGCATCTCCCTTGGCGGCACCTCGATAATCATCGTTGTCGGCGTTGCACTTGAGACGGTGCGTGCACTCGAGGCACAGATGCTGATGCGCAACTACAAGGGCTTCCTTAGCTAAAAGAAGGTGCAACGATATGAAGCTTATACTTTTAGGCGCCCCTGGTGCAGGTAAAGGTACACAGGCTGAGATACTGAGCCGTATGCTCTCTATCCCCACCATCTCCACCGGCAATATCCTGCGCGCCGCAATGAAAAACGGCACGCCCGTGGGTTTGCAGGCTAAGGCGTATGTGGAAAGCGGCAAGCTCGTTCCCGATGAGGTCATCATCGGCATAATAAACGAGCGCCTTGCCGAGCCCGACTGCAAAAACGGCTACATCCTCGACGGTGTTCCCCGCACCATCCCTCAGGCGGAAGCGCTTGAGAGCGCGGGCATCGACATCGACTGTGCCCTGTCCATCGAGATAGCGGACGAAACGATAATCGAGCGTATGTCCGGACGCAGGACCTGCAAGGATTGCAGCCAGACCTTCCACATCGTGTCCAATCCTCCGAAAGTCGAAGGCAAATGCGACTTCTGCGGTGGCGAGCTCACCATCCGCAAGGACGATGCTCCCGAGACCGTAAAGGCGCGTCTTGAGACTTATCACAAGGAAACGGAGCCCCTCAAGGCATTCTATGAAAGCCGCGGCAAGCTCAAGAGCATTGACAATCAGCCGACCATCGAGGCAACGACTGAGGTCATAAAAGCCGCACTGGGTATCTGAGCTATGTCGAGAGATCCCATTATCATTAAAACTGCTCACGAGATCGAGATCATGCGCAAGGCGGGAGCAATAACCGCCGGCGCACGCTCGGTCGCGCGAGCCGCGATAGCCGACGGACTCACCACAAGGCAGGTAAACCGCGAGGTCAATGATTTCATCATTAAGTCCCGCGCAATACCCACCTTCAAGGGCTACGGCGGTTTTCCGGCGAGCACCTGCATCTCGATAAACGAGGAAGTCATCCACGGCATCCCCGGAAAGCGCGTTATCCACAACGGTGACATTGTCTCCGTTGATGTCGGCGCCACCTTCGGCGGATTTGTGGGTGACTGCGCAGGAACCTATCCCTGCGGCGAGATCTCAGAGCAGGCCAGAAAACTCATTGAAGTCACGCGCCAAAGCTTTTTTGAGGGTCTGAAATTTGCAAGAGCAGGATACCGCATCGACGATATCGGCTCGGCGATACAGACCTACGCCGAATCCCACGGCTACGGCGTCGTGCGCGACTATGTCGGGCATGGTGTCGGACGCAATATGCACGAGGCTCCCGAGGTGCCGAACTACAGCATCAAGGGCAAGCGTGCAAATCCGCGCCTCGTAGCCGGCATGACGATAGCCATTGAGCCGATGATAACAGCAGGCGGCTACGGCGTTCATGTTCTGGATAACGACTGGACGGTCGTGACCAATGACGGAAGCCTTGCGGCTCATTATGAGAACACGATCCTCATAACCGACGGCGAGGCAGAAATACTCACAATGGCAGAGAATATCGACTGACGAAGCAGTCGCCAGAACCGACCAGGAGGAAAATAATTTTGGCAAAAGACGATGTTATAGAACTCGAGGGCACGGTAGTCGAGTCCCTGCCCAACACAATGTTTATGGTTGATATCGGTCAGGGTCACACGATCCTTGCCCATATTTCCGGTAAGCTCAGAATGAACTTCATCAGGATCCTCCCCGGCGATAAGGTCACGGTGCAGATGTCTCCGTACGATCTGACCCGCGGACGCATCACATGGAGAAGTAAGTAGGAGGTAAAACAAATGAAAGTAAGACCTTCCGTGAAGCCTATGTGCGAAAAGTGCAAGATCATAAAGCGCAAGGGCAAAGTCATGGTAATTTGCGAAAACCCCAAGCATAAGCAGAGACAGGGCTGATAACCCAGCTCGTCCGACAAAAGTAAGATCCCGCATGGACCGTAAGGCTCCCTCCGGCGGGAATAAGCCAAACGGATCCGTAAAATGCGGAATAATAATCGAAAGGAATGATCGATCAATATGGCACGTATAGCCGGCGTTGACCTGCCCAAGGACAAGAGAATTGAGATAGGACTCACTTATGTCTACGGTATCGGCAGAACCAGCGCAAACAAAATACTGGCAATGACCGGTATAAATCCCGACACCCGCGTAAAAGACCTCACCGAAGAGGAAGAAGCAAAGCTGCGTGAGTGCATCGACCACAACTTCATCGTTGAGGGCGACCTGCGCCGCAGTGTAGCGCTTGACATTAAGCGCCTGACCGAGATAGGCTGCTATCGCGGTCTGCGTCATCGCCGCGGTCTGCCCGTTCGCGGACAGCGCAGCAAGACCAACGCTCGTACCCGCAAGGGTCCGAAACGCACCATCGCAAATAAGAAGAAGTAAGGAGGGATATGAATTATGGCAGCAAATGCAAAGAAAAAAGTCAGAACACGCCGCAGAGAGCGTAAGAACATTGAAAAGGGTCAGGTTCATATCAGCTCTTCCTTCAATAACACCATGGTAACCATCACCGACACTCAGGGCAATGCACTGTCCTGGGCATCTGCCGGCGGCATGGGCTTCCGTGGCAGCAGAAAGTCCACCCCCTTCGCAGCACAGACCGCAGCCGAGACTGCCGCAAAGGCAGCGATGGAGCATGGTCTGAAGACCGTCGAAGTGTTCGTCAAGGGACCCGGCTCGGGCAGAGAAGCGGCTATCCGCGCTCTTCAGACCGCAGGTCTCGAAGTAACGATGATCAAGGATGTCACCCCCATTCCTCACAATGGCTGCCGTCCTCCGAAGCGTCGTCGTGTCTAATTGAAGGAGGGAAAGACAAATGGCAAGATATACTGAAGCAGTCTGCCGCCTGTGCCGCAGAGAAGGTCAGAAGCTCTTTCTGAAGGGCGACCGTTGCTACACCAAGTGCGCGCTTGAGAACAGATCCTATGCACCCGGCCAGCATGGTCAGGGCCGCAGCAAGAGCTCCGAGTACGGAATGCAGCTTCGTGAGAAGCAGAAGGCAAAGAGATACTACGGCGTTCTTGAGAGCCAGTTCCGCAGCTACTATGAGATGGCAGAGCGTCGTCCCGGCAAGACCGGCGAAAACCTCCTGAGCATCCTCGAGTGCCGTCTGGACAATGTCGTGTACCGTCTCGGCTTCGCAATGAGCCGCGCCGAGGCACGCCAGATGGTCAGCCACGGTCACTTCACCGTTAACGGCCGCAAGGTCAACATCCCCAGCTACCAGGTAAAGCCCGGCATGGTCGTAACTCTTAAAGAGAGCAGCCGCGGTCTCGAAAAGATCAAGGCAAATGTTGAGGCAAACAGCTCCCGTCCTGCACCCAAGTGGCTTGAGTACGATGCAAACAACATGATCGCAAAGGTCGTCGCAGTGCCTGCACGCGATGACATCGACCTCCCCATCGAGGAGCGTCTCATCGTCGAGTTGTACTCCAAGTAATACAGATACCCTCAAATTGGTAAGCTGACAAAACTCAGGGCGCAAGTAACGCGCCGAACTTAATAAGGAGGGTTATATTTAATATGATCGAAATAGAAAAGCCGCGTATAGAGTGTATTGAAACTCCGACTGACAGCTCCTATGGCAAGTACATTATCGAGCCGTTGGAGCGCGGCTACGGCACGACACTTGGTAACTCTCTGCGCAGGGTATTATTGTCCTCACTCCCCGGAACGGCTGTCACCTCGATCAAGATCGCAGGTGTTCAGCACGAGTTCTCCACCATCCCCGGTGTGAAGGAAGATGTGACCGAGATTGTTCTTAACATTAAGAGCATCATCGCACGCCTCCACAGCGAGGAGCCCAAAACCGTCTACATCGAGGCTGTCGGCGAAGGCGTTGTCACCGCCGGCGACATCAAGGCAGACGCAGAGGTCGAGATCCTCAATCCGGAGCAGCCCATTGCAACTCTCGGACCCGAGGGTGCGCTCTCTATGGAGCTTACCTTCGATCACGGCAGGGGCTATGTATCGGCTGACAAGAATAAGAATGCCCAAACCGCAATCGGGACCATCCCCGTTGATTCTATCTACACACCCGTTCTGAAGGTCAATTACACTGTCGAGAATACCCGCGTTGGTAATCAGACCGACTTTGACAAGCTAACCATCGAGGTGTGGACGGACAAGACCATCACCGCGCGTGATGCAGTTTCTCTCGGTGCAAAGATACTTTGCGACCACTTCACGCTGTTCACCAGCCTCTCCGACGCAGTCGGCAATCGCCCGATCGTTGTCGAAAAGACCGAGACCCAGCGTGACAAGGTGCTTGAAATGACCATCGAGGAGCTCGATCTGTCCGTAAGAAGCTTCAACTGCCTCAAAAGAGCAAACATCAACACTGTTGAGGACCTTATCTCCAAAACGCAGGACGAGATGATAAAGGTCCGTAACCTCGGACGCAAGTCCCTTGAAGAGGTCGAGCATAAGCTCGCCATGATGGGCCTGTCGCTTGCCGACGAGGATAACAACTAACTCTAACAAGGAGGAAACACCGAAATGCCCGGAACAAGAAAGCTCGGCAAACCGACCGATCAGCGCATGGCGATGCTCCGTCAGCAGGTCACCGATCTGCTCGACAAGGGTCGCATGGAGACCACCGTAACCCGCGCAAAAGAGATCGCTCCCATGGCCGAGAAAATGATAAGCCTTGGCAAGAAGAAGGATCTGGCTGCATACCGTCAGGCACTTGCATTCATCACTCGTGAAGATGTTGCAAAGAAGACCTTCGATCAGCTGAGCGAAAAGTATGCCGACCGCAACGGCGGCTACACCCGCATCACCCGCATCGGACCCCGTCGCGGCGACGCAGCCGAGATGGCAGTCATCGAGCTGGTCTGATCAGCATATAAACAAAGTAAAAGCACCCCGTTTTTCGGGGTGCTTTCAGCGTTAGAGGATTAATTATGCATGACGATCTGACGAAACAGGATATTGCAAAAATGCAGGCAGAGCTTGACCACCGCAGGCTGGAGCTCATGCCGGAGCTTCTGGAGGAGGTCAAGCGCACCCGCGCCTTCGGCGACCTGAGCGAGAACTTTGAATACAAAGAGGCAAAGCGCGCAAAAAACCGCAATGCCAGCCGCATCCGCTACCTTGAGAATATGATAAAGTCCGCGCACATCATCGCCTCCGACTCTGCCGCCGACGAGGTCGGACTGTACGACAAGGTGGAGATATACATTCCCGAGGACGATGAGACGAATGTCATTCAGGTCGTGACCACCATCCGAACAGACCCCCTCAAGGGGCTTATAAGCCGCGAGTCGCCGTTCGGAAAAGCGGTGCTTGGTAAAAAAGCCGGCGACCACATCACGGTGTATGTTAACGATAACTACAGCTATGAGGCGGTCATAAAAAGCATCACCAAATCCACCGACGACGGCTCCGCTCCCATACTTCAATATTGAAAAAAGCACCCTGTGAGGGGTGCTTTTTTTCATATCAAATCAGAGACCGTATCAGAAATTATCCGGATACAGCGCCTGAGCTATGGTTTCTACAGTGTCGGCGCAGCGGATGGAGGGGAAGGCGTTCTCAAGGGACAAGCGGATAAAGTTCTCGTTCTGCACGGCGCTGAGCTGGCTGAGCACGGGGTGTGCCTTGAGCGCGGCGACCTTGCCGTCGTAATCCGAACCGGAGTAGTCATGGATAATGATATACTCGGGGTCGGCCTCAACGAGTGCGGATACCTCGACCGCGTCCCACGCCTTGCCGAGCTCGGAGAAAACATTCGCGCCGCCTGCTGCCGTTATATATGCAGACTCGATGTTCGTACCGCCCGCGGTGTAGAGCTCATCGCCGATGAAGCTGTCAAGAACGAACACCTTTTTGGGCTCGGTGATGTCGCCGACTATTTTGGCGCTCACAGCGTCGATGCGCTCGTTCAGTCCGCTTACAACGGTCTTGGCGCTGTCAACGAGGAATATCTTCGCAATATCGTGCAGTTCTTTGTATATGCCGTCTATGTCGGTCGCCTCGCTGACATAAACGGTTATGCCCGCCTTTTCGAGCTGGGCTATAGTGAGGTCATCGTCGAATATCCAGCTGTTTGCATAGATAAAATCGCAGCCGGAGTCGATTATCTGCTGTGCGGTGGGGTAGCCCACGCTGAGGGTGGGAATGGCATCGATAGCGTCCTTGTATTCCGCCGGTGCGCCGAGCGAGTGGTTTTCCATGCACTTGCCGATAACGAGCTCGTTAAGACCCAGTGCGCAGAACGCTTCGGTGCAGTTCGGACCCGCGGTTATCACCTTTTCCGGCAGCGATGAAACGGTCGTTTTCTTGCCGTTGTTGGTGAAGGTCACGGGCGTATATGTGTCCGTAGGCTCGGCGGTGGGCTGCGGCTCGGCATTGTCGCAGGCGCACAGCGCAAACACCATGCACAGACACAGAATAAATGCTGCTATTCTCTTCATTATATTATCTCCTTTTTTAGTGGCGTTTGTCTGCACCTATTGGCTCCCTTGCGTAAAGGGAGCTGTCAGGCGTTAGCCTGACTGAGGTATCGTCGGCTTCCCCTTGAGGGGAAGCTGTCACCGGAGGTGACTGATGAGGTGAGAATATATCCTCGGCGCAAGCCGACACAATATTGCATCCGCCGTCAGCTTAGAATATCACGCCTTTAAAGTTAATTCAAGGCAGTTATGTTAACAAAATAATCATTGAGCATATGCAAAATATGTGTTATGATATGTATTTGTCGAAAAGTACCTAATTAAGGAGCATGACAAATGGACGAAACTACCGTTCTGGACGAAATGCCTGCGGAGGAGGCTCTCGAGGAAGAGAAGCCAACCAAAAAAAGCAGACATTCCAAGCCTAAAAAGAAGAAAAACGGAAATAAAGGCAAAAAAGGACTCATCATAGCTGCGTGCATCATTCTGGCAATAGTGGTGCTCGCTGCCGTTGTGGTATTTGTTGTATATGGCGGCAGGCACCTGTATCTGCGCGCCGAGCTCGGCGACGGTGCGCCCGCTGCGGCGGAGTTTATGAAAAACGGCGCCGAGGCGAGCTATGTATCCGAGCCGAATGTCAGCCTCACCAAGGAGGGCACCTACATCGTCAAGGTGAAAAGCGGCGGCAAGGTGCGTCCTGAGCTTCTCATAGTGCGCGATACCAAAGCGCCCGAGGCGGAGCTCATAGATGCCAAGATAACCATAGACGATAAATCAATGGACCCCAAGGACGCTTTCGGCGAGATAAAGGATGCGTCCGAGTACACGGTGAAGTGGGTAAAGCAGCCGGAATACGGTGCTGCCGGAGTGTACGACTGCCGGATAGAGCTCAAGGACTCGCACGATAACAGCCGCACCGTTGACCTCAAGGTGAAGGTGCTGGGGCTTATCGATGTGCTCGAATACGAGGCCGGTCAGCCGCACCCGCAGCTCAAAGACTTCATGGCGGTCGAGCGCGACGACGCAAAGCTCCTGACCGACCTGAACGAGATAACATGGGATGAGCTCGGCGACTATGAGGTAAAGGCGGAGTTCGGCGGCAAGACATATACCTCGACCCTGCGCATAGTCGATACCACAGCGCCCGATCCGGACATCGTGCCGGCTGCGGTGCTGCCCGACGGCGATATAAAGGCGGAGAACCTCGTGCTCGGCAGCGGCGACGCGACGAAGGTGAGCTATGAGTTTACCTCCGAGCCCAAGCTGTCGCAGGTCGGAGCGGTCGAGTGCAAGATAAAGGCGACCGATGCAGGCGGCAACAGCGTTGAGAAGACCGGAAAGGTGCTCGTGTGCGATGCGCTGGTCGAGTTTGAAGCCTCCACGGAAACGCTCACCGAGAAAATGCTCATAAATGCGCTCGGCGCGGACTACGCGGGCTATAAAATGCAGGACGAGGGCTTCGAACTCACAAGCCTCGGCGCTCACGCCGTGACGATAGCAAAGGGCGACGCGCGCGCCGTTATCGGCGTTACGGTCAAGGATACCACCGCGCCCACTGCCGAGGGCATCGCCTGCGATTGCAGCACCGGCTACTACTGCGAGCCTATAAAATTCGTCACGAATATCGTTGATATGTCGCGAGTGACGGCAAGGTTCGTAAACGAGCCCGACTGGAGCAGCGAGGGCGAGCAGGATGTTCAGATAATCCTGACCGACCGCGCCGGAAACGAGACGACGGTCGATGCCAAGGCGGTAATATCGCCCGACACCGCGCCTCCGGTCATATATGCAGCCCGCGACAGATATTGCTATGTCGGCGAGGCGGTGGCATACTTCAAGGAGGTATTTGCCGAGGATAACGCCGATCCCGAGCCGACCATCGAGGTCGATAAGAGCAAGGTCGATGCAAAGACCGCCGGTACATACGAGGTCACCTACACCGCGACCGACCACGAGGGCAACAAGAGCAGCGTTACGGTGAAATACATCTTCGTTGAGAAGAAGATAAGCGACGAGCAGCTCGATAAGCAGGTAGATAAGGTCCTCGGCGAGATACTCACCGACGATATGACAGTGCCCGAGCAGGCGTATGCGATATTCGAGTACTGCTACAACAACATAATCTACTCCGGCACCTCGGACAAGACCGACTGGAAGAGCGAGGCATACCGCGGAATGACCGAGGGAGTGGGCGACTGCTTTACATTCTACGCAACGAGCTATGCTCTGCTGCAGAAGATAGACTGCCAGGTGCTCAGCGTTGAGCGCTTAAACGGCAAGACCCAGCATTTCTGGTGCCTTGTAAACCTCGGAACGGGCTGGTATCATTTCGATACCTGCAATGTGGGACCCGAGCACCTCAAGTGCTTTATGAAGACCAGTGAGGAGCTTGTGAAATACAGCATCCAGTACTGGCGCTTTGACACGACTCTTTACCCCGCGCTTGAAACAACTCCGTATTCAATGGGCTGATAATATGAAAAGCATACTTGAGTTTCTTGAAAAAACGGCTCCGCGCTATGGGGATAAGACCGCTTTTTCCGACGGTGAGAGCAGCCTGAGCTTTGATGAGCTGCTGCATCTTGCCAAAGCCGGCGGCAGCTTCATTGCCTCAAGGAGGCTCTGCCGCGAGCCGGTGGCGGTGTTCATGGAGAAATCGCCAGAGACGATAGGCGCGTTTTTCGCGGTGATGTATGCCGGATGCTGCTATGTGCCGCTGTCGGCGTCCATGCCGCTGTACCGGCTGAAAATAATACTCGGCAGGCTCAATGCGCGCATGGTAATATGCGATGAGGGCAGCGAGGAGCTTGCAAGGCAGCTCGTGCCGGAGGAGTGCATCGTGCCCGCAGCCGAGGTGTTCTCCGCGAGCGTTGACGAGGATGCCCTCAGCGAAGTCCGCGCAAAAAGCATAGACACGGACCCTGCGTACATCGTGTTTACCTCCGGCAGCACCGGCATACCCAAGGGCGTTACCGGCTGCCACCGCGCGCTGATAGACTACGCAAACGCCCTGTGCCCCGTGATAGGTGCGGATGAGGACAGCGTTTTTGCCATGCAGGTGCCGCTGTATGTCGATGCCTGCATGAAGGAGATCCTCTCCGTTATAAAATGCGGCTCGACCGCTTATCTCATGCCGCAGAGCCTTTTTGTTTCGCCGCTGAGGGTGGTGGAATACCTAAACGAGCATAAGGTGAACACACTGTGCTGGGTGGCATCCGCGCTCACCATCGTTTCCGGTCTGGGCGCGTTTGAGGATGTGCGCCCCAAGTGCATTTGCACCGTCTGCTTCGGCAGCGAGGTTTTTCCCGTAAAGCAGCTTCGCCTGTGGCAGGATGCCTGCAAGGGTGCAAAGTTTATAAATCTCTACGGCCCCACGGAAGCAACGGGAATGTCGTTTTACTATGTCGTTGACCGCGAATTTTCCGACACCGAGCCCATCCCCGTCGGCAGACCCTTTGACAACACGGGCTTTCTCCTGCTGCGCGAGGATAACACCGAAGCGCCTCACGGCGAAACGGGCGAGATCTGCATAAGAGGCACGGCGCTCACGCTCGGATACTATGACGATCCCGAGCGCACCGCCGCCGCGTTCACGCAAAATCCCCTGAACCCGCACTATCCGGAGCTTATATACCGCACGGGCGATCTCGGCAGATTAAACGACGACGGCGACCTCATTTTCGTGTCGCGCAAGGATCACCAGATAAAAAACATGGGTCACCGAGTAGAGCTCGGCGAGATAGAGGCCTGCGCCGATGGCTGCGAGGGGGTAGTGTCCGCCTGCTGCCTGTTCAATAAGGAAAAGGGCAAGCTGTATATGTTCTATATGGGAACGGCTGACGAAAAAACGCTCCGGAAGCATCTGCGGGAGCAGCTGCCGCGGTATATGCTGCCCGCAAAGATCCGCAGGCTCGATGCGCTGCCGCTCCTGCAAAACGGAAAGATAGATCGAAATTCATTAAAAGATATGGAGATATGACCATGGAAGAGATACTCGATATTTTAAACGGACTCGGACTGGATGCAGACTTTGAAAACTGCACCACGCTCATCGACGACGGCATACTCGAAAGCCTCGATATAGTCACCATCATTGCCGAGCTGTCGGACGCTTTTGACATTACCATTCCCGCGCGCGATATAGTGCCGGAGAACTTCAACTCCGCCGAAGCGATGCTGAACATGGTAAACCGCCTGCTTGACGAGTAAGCCGTGCTGTTCACATCCTATGGCTTCATAGCCTTTCTTGCGGTGCTTTTTGCGCTGTATTATCTCGTTCCAAGGCGCTTTCAGTGGCTTTTGCTGCTCGCGGCGGATGTCGTTTTCTATGCCTGTGCCGGATGGCAGGGGCTGCTGTTCATGGCGGCGACGATCACCGTGTCGTGGGCATCGACAAACCTCATGGGCGCAAACCTCAGAAAGCAGAAGGCTTATTTAGCCTCGCCCGAGGGCAAGGCGCTCGAGCGGGATGAACGCAGGGCGTTTAAAAAGCACAACGAGAAGTACCGCAAGCGGATATTCATACTGGCGCTTATTATTGACCTCGGCATTCTCGCGGCGCTAAAGTACACAAACTTCATAATCTCGAATGTCAACTCCGTTTTTGGAGCATCCGTCGGCGCGGTGGACTGGGTCCTGCCGCTTGGCATTTCGTTTTACACATTCCAGACAGTAAGCTATGTCATAGATGTGTATTGGGAAAAGGTCGAGCCGGAGAGGAATATACTGCGAGTAGCGCTGTTCACATCATTTTTCCCGCTGCTCATTCAGGGTCCCATTTCGCGCTTCGGCGACCTGAAGGACACGCTTTTTGCCGAGCATAAGGCTGACTTCAAGCAGATCTCGTTCGGCTTTCAGCGCATACTCTGGGGCTATTTCAAAAAGCTCGTCATTGCCGACCGGCTTCTTGTCGCGGTAACGGCGCTGTGCGGCGATCCGAGCACCTACACTGGCGCATATGTTTTCATCGGCGCCGTGCTGTACGCAGCGGAGCTCTACGCCGACTTCACCGGCGGCATAGACATAACCATCGGCATTGCGCAGGTGCTCGGCGTGAAGGTTCAGGAAAACTTCATCCGCCCGTACTTTTCGCGCAACATCGCCGAATACTGGCGCAGATGGCACATCTCCATGGGCACATGGTTCAAGGACTATATCTTCTACCCGCTGTCTGTTGCGCCATGGCTTTTGAGGCTTAGCAAAAACGCACGCAAAAAGATCTCCGACGGCTTCGGCAGAAAGCTCTCGGTTTATGTCTCGACGATAGTTACATGGTTTCTCACCGGACTTTGGCACGGCGCGGCGTGGAACTTCGTCGTATGGGGACTGTTAAACGCCTTTTTCATCCTGCTTGCCGAGGAGTTCAAGCCGGTGTCCCACCGCTTCCGCGAAAAACACGGTGCGCTCGTTAACGGCTTCTGCTACCGTGTTTTTGAAACTCTGCGCACATTTCTTCTGATGTGCTCACTGCGCATTCTCGACTGCTACCGCGATGTTGCGGTGTCGTTCCGCGCGTTCGGCTCGATATTCACCGAGCTTAACTGGGACGAGGCGTTCTCGGGAACGCTTTTGCAGCTCGGGCTTTCCGGCACCGACTACATCGTTGCCGGACTCGGCGTTATAGTCATGTTTGCCGTGTCCTGCGTGCAGGAAAAGCGCGGCAGCGTGCGCGAGTCGCTGTGGGAAAAGCCGGTGCTGTCCTATGCCGTGTTCTTCGTTCTCGCCGTCGCCGTGCTCACGCTCGGCGCCTACGGTGTGGGCTACGATGCGTCGCAGTTTATCTATAACCAGTTCTGAGGCTTGAAATGAGCAAAAAACGCAATAAAAAACTGCATATCATATGTATTGCGGCGTTTTTCGTGCTGCTCTGCGCCACGGTGTGGCTGCTCGGCAGGATAACGCAGCCGAAGTACACCTCCGGCGTTCTGGAGGGCGCGATGACGCAGGAGTATTACGATGAAAAATACTCCCACGATGTCGTTTTCGTCGGCGACTGCGAGGTTTACGAAAACTTTTCACCCGTGACGATGTGGGAGGAAAGGGGCATAACGAGCTATATCCGCGGCTCGGCCCAGCAGCTCATCTGGCAGTCGTATTACCTGCTGGAGGAGGTTTTCGAGCGCGAAAGCCCCAAGGTCGTTGTCTACAATGTCCAGTCCATGAAGTACTCCGAGCCGCAGAGCGAGGCATACAACCGCATGACGCTCGACGGCATGCCGCTGTCAAAGCATAAGATCGACGCGATAAACGCCTCCATGACCGAGGATGAGGACATGATAAGCTACCTCATCCCGTTTCTCCGGTATCATTCGCGCTGGTCGGAGCTCACGGACGACGATTTTCGCTATGCGTTTTCGCACGATAATGTCACCGTTGCGGGCTATCTCATGCGCGCGGATGTAAAGCCCATGACCAAGCTCCCGACCGCTCCGGTGCTCGAGGATTACGAGGTAGGCGAGCGGTGCTGGGAATACCTTGACAAAATGCGCGAGCTGTGCGATGCTAACGGGGCAACGCTGGTGCTCATAAAATCGCCGAGCCTTTGGCCGCACTGGTACGAGCAGTGGGACGGGCAGATAAGCGCCTATGCCGAAAAATACGGGCTGAGGTATATAAATCTGCTGAATGTCTCGGATGAGATCGGGCTCGATATGCAGACCGACACCTACGACGGCGGGCTGCATCTGAACATATACGGCGCCGAGAAACTCTCAAAGTACTTTGCGGGCATGCTCAGTGATGAGCTCGGCGTGCCGGACCGCTCGGCGGACAAGGATATTGCCGCCGACTGGCAGGCGAAAAGCGAGGCATATTATGCGCTGTACAACGCGCAGCTTGCCGAGCTCAAGGAATACGGCTATCTCAAAAGCTGGACATTGGGAGAGGAAAAATGAAAAAACTGACTGCACTTATTCTTGCGGCGCTCATGGTTTTTGCACTGTGCGCCTGCTCAAACGGCGATGGCGACGACGGCAAGACCGCCGACTATACGCCCGACTACGGCGAGCTGTACTACGCCTCGGGTGATGCGAAATTCGGCATAATGGACCCCGCCGACAGCGTTCTTTCCGCGCTCGGCGATCCTGACAGCACCTTCGAGTCCAACAGCTGTGCATATCAGGGCAAGGACAAGTTTTATTACTACGACGGCTTCGAGCTTCTCGTCAACGATGTTGACGGCACCGAGCGCGTTACCGGCATAACCGTTGCCGACGATACCGTTCAGACCCCGCAGGGCGTTAAGATCGGCATGAGCATCGACGATGCTCTCGCGCTCATGGAAGGCATGGAGTACGCTCAGGCGGGCGATACCTATAAGTTCACCGTCGGCTCCACCCTGCTGCGGCTTCAGGTCGGTGAGGACAACACCATAGTTGCGATCGAGTACTCGGTCGCGGCAAACGACAAGTGAGGTGCAGCATGAGCGAATATAAGAAGATGAGCCTTGACGAGGTTTTTGCCGACATAGAGGCGATAACGAGCGCCGAGCTTGCCGATGCCGAAAAGAGCGTAAGGCTGCGCACAAAGGCGTCGGAGGCGTATGACGCCGAGGACGACGGCGCTGCCGCTGCGTATTACGACGAGGCGATAGCGCTCGGCGGCATCGAGACGGAGGCTCTGGGCGAGGTGCTGTTCCGCTGCGGTGTGAGCTTTGCGGGGCTTGACGATAAAAAATCGTTTGAGATGTTAAAGCGCGCCGCCGACATGGGTCATGTCAAGGCTATGCTGAACCTTGCCGTGTGCTATCAGAAGGGCATCGGCACGGCAAAGAACGAAAAGGAGTGCTATAAATGGGCGCTTCTTGCCGCCGAAAGCGGCGATGTCGAGGCAATGTATATCTGCGCTCTCTGCTCCGAGCAGGGCTTCGGCACAAAAAAAGATCCCGCCGAGGCGTTTGCACGCTTTAAGCGCGCTGCCGAGGCAGGAATAGTGGATGCAATGTATAAGACCGCGCTCAACCACGACCGCGGCGAGGGCACTTTCCGCAATCCGCAGGCGGCGTTCGAGTGGTTCAAAAATGCAGCCGAGATGGGTCACCCCGATGCTCAGCACGATCTTGCCGTGTGCTATGCAAACGGCGAGGGCACGGCAGCCGATCCCGCCGAGGCGTTCCGCTGGATGAAGCTTTCGGCTGAAAACGGCAATGTCGATGCCATGCGTCTTGTAGGCGGCTGCTATTACAACGGCTTCGGCGTTAAGGAAAACCCGAAAAAGGCGTTTTCGTGGTTTGAGAAGGCCGCCGAAAACGGCGATGTTGACTGTATGCGCATGACCGGCGACTGCTATGCCCTCGGCTCCGGCGTTAAAGCCGACCGCAATAAGGCGATGCACTGGTACCGCCTTGCCGCCGAAAACGGCGACATGGACTCGCGCGAAATGATAGAGGAATATTAAGCTCATAACAATGAAAAGCGGCAGGAATGACCCTGCCGCTTTTAGCCTATTTTCGCAATATCGCAATCAAATCCCCAGCTCAGCATACCGAGCATTACGGCGGCGACTATCGCAAACAAAGCTATAACTACAACCGCAATGATAAATCCGGTGCGGATATTCGCTTTTGCGCGGCGGACCTCTTCGTCCTCCTCGCGTTTCTTTTTGTTCTTCTTCATTCTGCCCACCTCCGTAAGCTACATTCTACATGATGCTTGAGATTTGTCAACAAACCTGATGTTAACATTGACAAAACGGCAGGGTGTGCTATAATAGCAACAAATGTTGCGCAACGCAAGTTGCGAAAGGAGCGATACAATGCCGCCTAAAATGAAATTCACTCGCGAGGAGGTAATTGCCGCCGCACTGGAGATAGTGCGCGAGGGCGGGATGCCCGCGCTCACGGCAAGAAGCCTTGCCGCTGCGCTCGGAAGCTCGGCAAAGCCCGTTTTCGGGCTTTTTGAGAATATGCAGCAGGTGCAGGATGAGGTCGTGCGCGCAGCAAACCTTGAATATCAGGCGTTTCTGCGCGAGGGAATGCAGAGCGGAGAGTATACGCCGTATAAGGCGAGCGGCATGGCGTATATCGCCTTTGCGAGACAGTCTCCGGAGCTTTTCAAGCTCCTTTTCATGCGCGGCCGCAGCGCCATGGAGCAGACGCAGGCGGAGGATAAAAGCATAGAGGGCATTATCTCGATAATAAGCCGCAGCACGGGACTGAGCAGGGAGGATGCGCGGCTGTTTCACCTTGAGATGTGGATATTCGTGCACGGCATCGCCACGATGATAGTCACCGGCTATCTCGACTGGGGCGAGGACTATGTTAGTCGCGCGCTGACGGACGCATACGAGGGACTACGGCATCGCTGGTGCAAAGGAGATACGAAATGAACGCGATACAAACGATAGGACTTACGAAAAAATATAAGGATGTCACCGCCGTTGACGGGCTCGATCTGAGCATAGCAAGGGGCGAGCTGTTTGCTCTCCTCGGCGTTAACGGGGCGGGCAAGACGACGACCATAAAAATGCTCTCGTGCCTTACACGCCCCACCTCGGGCGATGCCGTTCTCGGCGGGAAAAGCGTTAAAACGGATGCGCAGAGCGTTAAAAGGCTCATAGGCGTTTCCCCGCAGGAGACCGCCGTTGCGCCGAACCTCACGGTGCGGGAGAACCTCGAGCTGATGTGCGGAGTGCACGGTCTTTCAAAAAGCGAGAGCCGCGAGCGTGCAGCCAGACTGTCCTCAGAGTTCGGGCTTGATGATGTAAGCGCGAGAAAGGCGGGCAAGTTGTCCGGCGGCTGGCAGAGAAGGCTGAGCATAGCCATGGCGCTCACCGGCGAGCCGGAGATACTGTTTCTCGATGAGCCCACGCTTGGGCTCGATGTAATAGCCCGCAGCGAGCTGTGGGACATGGTGCGCGCCCTCAAGGGCAAAGTTACTATCGTCCTGACCACGCACTATATGGAGGAGGCAGAGGAGCTGTCCGACCGCATCGGCATAATGCGCGACGGTCACCTGCTCGCCCTCGGCACGGCGGCGGAGCTGAAGGCGCTCGCCGGTGAGGAAAAGTTTGAAAACGCCTTTGTTAAGATAGTAAAGGGGGGCGAAAAATGAGGATGCTGACCTTTTCCGGACGCACATGGAAGGAGATACTGCGCGATCCGATAAACCTCGGCTTCGGTCTGGGCTTTCCGGTGGTGCTCATTCTTCTGCTGTCGGCGATACAGGCGAATGTGCCGGTGTCGCTGTTTGAGATAGAAATGCTCGCGCCGGGCATGACGGTGTTCGGCTTGTCGTTCATAACCCTGTTTTCGGCAACTCTGCTGGCAAAGGACCGCGGCAGCGCGCTGCTCCAGCGGCTTTACACAACGCCCCTGACCGCCGCCGATTTCATATTCGGCTATACTCTGCCGCTGCTGCCGATGGCGATAGCCCAAAGCGCCGTGTGCTTTCTGGTTGCGATACCGCTGGGACTTCCGGTAACGGCGGGCATAATAAGAGCGGTGGTCGCGGGCATTCCGGCTGCGGTGCTGTTTATAGCTCTGGGACTTCTGTGCGGCAGTGTTTTCAATGTAAAGCAGGTCGGCGGCATCTGCGGAGCTCTGCTTACAAACCTCACGGCGTGGCTCTCGGGCATATGGTTTGATCTCGACCTTGTGGGCGGGGCATTCAAGAAGATAGCCGAGGGGCTGCCGTTCATGCACGCTGTGAAGCTTGAGCAGGCGATGTATGCCGGAACGACATCCGGCGTGTGGGAGCATTTCGCGTGGGTGGCTGGCTATGCCGTGCTGTTTACCATGCTCGCCGTTTTTGCGTTCTTAAGACAAATGAACAGGCAGTGAAAAAAGCAGGTCACTGACCTGCTTTTACTTTCCCCAGTCTCCGGAAATGCCGTCCGGAGCCTTTGTGCGCTTGGGGGTGTTTATCTCGCCGTCGCGCCCGCGAAAATCGCAGGGCGCAACATTTTCGCCCGACGGGAGCGAGCTGCGCTTAGTTTTCTTTTTGCTCATTTTTATCACCCTATAATGCAAAGAATAAGCCCGTATACAACGCTCGCGGTTATGCCGTAAACGATGACGGGACCGGCTATGATGAACATTTTAGCCGCCGTGCCGGTTATGAGACCCTCGGTCTTGAACTCCAGGGCCGGCGCTACCATGGAGTTTGCAAATCCGGTTATCGGAACGAGCGTGCCGCCTCCGGCAAACTTCGCTATCCGGTCGTATATCCCGAGCCCCGTGAGCAGCGCGCCGAGGAACACGAGCGTTATCGAGGTCGCGGCGGCACCCGCCTGCTTATCGAGCCCCGCGCCGAGATAAAGCTGCAATATCACCTGTCCTATGCAACAGATGAGCCCACCGACGAGAAACGCCTTCGCAGCGTTCAGGGCGCATTTAGAGCGCGGCTGGTGGGAGTCTGAATAGTGCCGGTATTCATCGTTGGTCATTTTCATGCTTTCGCCTCACAAACGAAAAAACTGCATCGGATAACTCCGGTGCAGTTAGTTTTCGCAGTAATTTATATTCTATACATCGAGCGTGAGGTTTGCAACGCCGCTTTGCTCGAACTCATCCATGTACTCATCCATCCGCGCGGTGAGCGCGCCCAGATCGTCGCAGTCCTCGCCGAGATCTCGCCGGGCCAGCTCCTCCGCGAGAATGTCGAAAAACACGGCGTCCTCATAGTCGGCGATCGCCTCGTGTATGCCGCCGTCCTCGTATGCGCGCGACGGGAAAATATGACCGTGCCAGACCTGTATGAGCGACTTCATCCCGTTTTTAGCGCAAAGGGAGAAGAGCTTTTCCTGAACTATGTCATAATCCTCAAATCTGTCGGTCGTGCGGGTGGAGTTGAGGATCCAGTTGCCGATGTAAACAAGGTCAAGGAGCCTGCGAAACTCCTTGTCGGTAAGATCTATGTTCAAAGCATTGCCTCCGATCGCGTTTTGTCATTTCATTATATCAGATAGACTGCCCCTGTGCCACATAAAAATCCTTGTAATTTTCACCGATTTATCATATTATATTATGATGTAGAAAATTAGGAGTTAGAATAATGGACAACAGACCCATAGGCGTGTTCGATTCAGGACTCGGCGGGCTTACCGCGGTGCGCGCGCTCCGCAGGCTCCTGCCGGATGAAAATATAATATATTTCGGCGACACCGGCCGTATGCCTTACGGCGGCAGACCCCGCAGCCAGATAATGACCATCGCGCGGCAGAACATCAGCTTTGCCGAAAGCTTCGGCGTTAAGGCTATCCTTGCCGCCTGCGGCACCGTATCGAGCAATGCTCCCGCGCTTTTGGAAGGCAGCAGAACAAAGGCAGTAGGCGTTCTCGTGCCGGGGGTGAAAATGCTCGCTGCGACCGGCGCTAAAAGACTCGGCGTTATCGCAACGAAAACGAGCATCGAAAGCGGTGCGTTTCAAAGCAGGATACACGAGCTTGCGCCCGATGCCGAGGTGACGGCGCTCGCCTGTCCGGAGTTCGTGCCCTTGATAGAGAGCGGGCATTATGACAGCACAGACCCCATGGTCGCGGAGGTTGTGGCGCGCAGCCTTGAAAAGATAAAAAGCGCCGAAGTTGGCGCGCTGCTGCTCGGCTGCACGCACTACGGGCTCATTGCCGACGCGATAAGAGAGTATCTTGGCGAGGGCGTCGAGCTTGTCGGCGCAGCCGATGCTTCGGCATACAGCCTTGCCGGATATTTGAGGGATAACGGCATCCTCGCCTCCGGAACAGGCAGCGAGGAGTATTACACCAGCGGCAGCACGGAGGACTTCAACGCCCTTGCGCCCGTGATGCTCGGCTATGAGCTCAAAAGCCGTGTTCGGTATATTGAGCCGTTTCCGCTGGAGGGCATTGAATGAACGCAGTTATTAAGATAACCGGCGTGCAGGGCTTTATGCAGCCCGACGCAGAGACCATAGAGCTCATGACTGAGGGCGTTTACTGCCGCACCGAGGACGGCTATCAGGTGTACTACACCGAAAGCGAGATAACCGGACTTCAGGGCACAACTACGAGCGTTTTCATTTCGCCCGACGGCATTACCGTTGAGCGCAGAGGAATGCTAAACTCAAAAATGGTGTTCCGTCAGGGTGAGCAGAGCCGGTTTTTATACGAAACGCGCTTCGGCGCGGCTACCATGGGCGTTGACACGCGCAGGATAGACGCAAGCTTCGACGACTTCGGCGGCGAGCTGAGGATAGACTATGTCGTCAACATGGAGCACACGGTCGCAAGCAGAAATACACTTACTATGAGCGTTAAGCTAAGAAGCTGAGAGGATAAAGTTTATGGCAAATATGATACAGATGGCAAAGCAGCAGGTTACCGACCTTGTAAAAGCGGCATACCTCGCCGCGGCGGAAAAGGGCGAACTGCCCGCAGGAATAACGCTCAACGGCAGCGTTGAGATACCCAAGGACACCTCCAACGGCGATTATGCGGCAAACTACGCAATGGCGAGCGCAAAGCTCATGCGCATGCCGCCGCGCAATGTCGCTCAGACGCTTGTTGACAATATGCAGCTCGAGGGAAGCTGGTTCGAAAGCACCGAGGTCGCGGGCCCCGGGTTTATGAACTTCCGCATGGGCAGCAAATGGTATGCCGATGTGCTCAAAAATGTCGAGCAGGAGGGCAATGCCTACTGCAACTGCAATATCGGCGAGGGCAAAAAGCTCATGGTAGAGTTTGTTTCCGCAAACCCCACCGGACCCATGCACATGGGCAATGCCCGCGGCGGCGTTTTGGGCGATGCGCTGGCATCCGTGCTCGCGCGCGCGGGATATGATGTTTGGCGCGAGTTCTATGTAAACGATGCCGGCAATCAGATAGAGAAATTCGCCTCGTCCATCGAGGCGAGAAGCATTCAGCTTTTGAAGGGCGAGGATGCGATAGAGTTCCCCGAGGACGGCTACCACGGCGACGATATAAAGGGGCTGGCAAAGCAGTTCTGCGAGAAATACGGCGACGGCTGGCTTGAGCTCCCCACCGAGGAGCGCCATAAGCTCATGGCGCAGTTCGGGCTGTCCGTTAATCTGCCGAAGATGAAAAAGGACCTTGCTCGCTATGGCATAGAGTATGATCAGTGGTTCCTCGAATCGAGCCTGCATGAAAGCGGCTATGTCGCCGAGTCCGTGCAGAAGCTCACCGACGCGGGCTACACCTACGAAAAGGACGGCGCGCTGTGGCTGCACACCTCAAAGATACTCTCGGACAAGCTTCTTGCTGCCGGCAAAAAGCCCGAGGATATTGAAAAGCTCGAGCTCAAGGACGATGTTCTGCGCCGCGCAAACGGCTTCTACACCTATTTTGCAGCTGACATTGCCTACCATCGCAACAAGTTTGAAAAGCGCGGCTTCGATAAGGTCATAAATGTCTGGGGTGCGGATCACCACGGTCATGTCGCGCGTCTCAAGGGCGCGATGGACGCGCTCGGTCTCGACGGCGAGCACAGGCTCGATATAGTGCTCATGCAGCTTGTAAAGCTCATGCGCGGCGGCGAGGTCGTGCGCATGTCAAAGCGCACGGGCAAGGCCATATCGCTCAGCGATCTGCTCGATGAGATCCCCGTTGACGCAGCCCGCTATTTCTTTAACTCCCGTCCTGAGTCGCCGGTCGAGTTCGACCTCGACCTCGCCGTGCGTCAGGACAGCGAAAATCCGGTGTACTATGTCCAGTATGCCCATGCGAGGATATGCAACATGCTCTCGGCTCTGCGCGAGGACGGTCATGAGGTGCCCGATGCCGGCAGCGCCGATCTCACGCTGCTTACAGCCGAGCAGGAGCGCGAGCTCATAAAGCAGGTGGCGCTGCTGCCCGAGGAGATAAGGCTTGCCGCGCGCGACTACGACCCCAGCCGCATAAACAAGTATGTCACCGAGCTTGCCGCGCGCTTCCACAGGTTCTACACCGTATGCCGCATAAAGGGTGCGCCCGAGGGCGTTCTGGAGGCTCGCCTGCTGCTGGCTGACACGGTGAGAAGGGTTATCGCACTGTCGCTTTCGATAATCGGAGTCACCGCACCGGAGAAAATGTGATATCAAAAAAATGAGCTCCATAGGAGCTCATTTTTTATAGCTGTAAGTTTTCTATGTGATAGCGGGGCTTGCCGACGCTCTTTTTCCCGTATTCAATGGCGCTTACGGGGCAGTAGCAGATGCACGCCATGCAGTGGGTGCAGCCCTCGCCCCACACCGGGCGCTTATCCTTGATACTTATGCAGCCGGTCGGGCATAAATGCGCGCATTTGCCGCAGCCGATGCAGGTGTCGTTTGCGGTAAACGCCTTGGACTTTACGAAAAACGAGTAGAAGATCGGGTTTACAGGACCGCTCATGAGCTTGTCGTAGAGATTATTCTTGGGCTTTGCAAACGCCCTGCCGTCCGCTATCGCTGCTATGGCGTTTTCTATATCCGGCTGAGCTTTTTCGACTATCTGCCGCGCCTCGGCGACCTCGGGAGCGTCGAACATGGCGATGTAGTTTTCTGGCATGACGACCTGAGCCGTTCCCATATACTCAAGCCCGAGCTGCTCGGCAAGAGCCCTGCTGTATTTTGCGGCGTTTCCTATCTCGCTGCCGCAGGTCATAACGAACCATACCCGCTCTGCGCCTGCGAGTTTGGTCTTCAATACCCAGTCACGCACGATGCGCGGTATGCGCCACGCGTATGTCGGAGTGACTATAACAACGCGCTCGCCGGTCTCGACAGACGATGTATCGCCCGCCTTTATGCACTCGTTCATGGAGATAAGCTCATCTCCCAGCGCCTCGGAAATGCGCTGCGCGACATAGCGGCTGTTGCCGGTGCCGGTGTAGTATAAAATCATATAATGACCCCCTTGCAATGATCTATCTCATGCTGGATTATCTGCGCGGTGAAGCCGGTGAAGGTCTTGCACCGCGTTTGCAGCTTTTCGTTTTGCCACTGAACCTTTATGGTCTTGAACCGCTTTGCTTTGCGCGTGCCGCTGAGCGACAGGCAGCCCTCCTCCGCCTCGTACGGCTCGGAGCGCTCAAGTATAACGGGGTTCAGCATGACCATGTACCCGCGCTCGCTTTGAAACGCAATGATGCATTTGCAAACGCCTATCATGTTTGCCGCCATGCCGACGCAGCCGTCGCGGTGAGCCTTGAGCGTGTCGAGAAGATCCTCGGCAGTGCCGAGATCGTCCGCCGCAGCGGGAGCGCTCTTGCGGGCGAGGATCGCCTCATCCCTGCAAATTTCTCGTATCATACCGTTCACCTCTATCCGTTTTTGCGCTGGTAATCCGTTCCCCATGCGACCATGAAGTTTTCCACATTGCCGCGGCTGTACCCGTTTTCTGAGGCGTTTGCGATGTAGTCGGCTTCAATGAGTATCTGATAGTCGATGCCGTCGATGCCCGTGAGGGTGTGATGGTGCCCTACGAGAAACGCGATGCGGTCAAGCTGCTGCGGCGTGAGCCCTGCATCCGCGAGGGAGCTGCGCACAAGGCGCTCGCCCTCAACTTCCTGATGCTTGCCGTTTGTGTTTCCATATTTTTCACGGCACAGCGGGCAGGCAATGTCGTGTGCGATGGCGGCAGCTTCGATAATGTACCGCGTTTCGTCATCCACATTCTCCAGCTCTGCAATGGTCATGGCTAACCCCCGCTCAAATGCTTTACGCTATTATATCACATTGCGCAAGCCGGTGGGTGACAATGCTGTGCGTTTTGCGGCACGATTTAATTCCACCTCATCAGTCACCTTCGGTGACGGCTTCCCCTTGAGGGGGGAGCCGAGGGTGCAGGATTTATCTGCGTTATCACCTCAAGGGCAAAAAATGTATCGGTACAGGCTCGATTTAACTCCGAAAAGGCTTGTAATTAAAGGGTTTAGGTGCTAATATATATTTTTGTGTTGAATTTTGATTAGGAGTTGAGTTTAAATGCAAAAACTCAGGAATGTAGCCATCATCGCGCATGTTGACCACGGCAAAACTACGCTGGTCGATGAGATGCTCAAGCAGAGCGGCGTTTACCGCGAAAATCAGGAGATAGTCGAGCGAGTCATGGACTCGAACGATCTTGAGCGCGAGCGCGGCATAACCATTATGGCAAAGAACACCGCTGTGCAGTACGGCGATACGAAGATAAACATTGTTGACACTCCGGGTCACGCCGACTTCGGAGGCGAGGTCGAGCGCATCCTCAAGATGGTCAACGGCGTTATCCTGCTTGTTGACGCGGCGGAGGGTCCCATGCCGCAGACGAGGTTCGTCCTCTCCCGCGCGCTTGAGCTCGGTCACAGGGTCATAGTCGTCGTCAACAAGATCGACCGTCCCGACCAACGCATCCACGAGGTCATCGACGAGGTTCTGGAGCTTCTCATGGACCTTGATGCCACCGACGAGCAGCTTGACTCTCCCATGCTTTTCTGCTCCGGCAGACAGGGCACCGCCAGCTACTCCCCCGAGGTGCCCGGTACGGATCTCAAGCCGTTGTTTGACACCATTCTTGAGTACATCCCCGAGCCCGAGCAGGACCTCGACAGCCCGTTCCAGATGCTCGTTTCGAGCATTGACTACAACGAGTATGTCGGGCGCATAGCCATAGGACGCATCGAGCGCGGCGTTATAAAGCAGAACCAGGAGATAGAGGTCTGCAACTATCATGCTCCCGATGCCGCGCCCATGAAGGCAAAGGCGGTGTCGCTGTACGAGTTCGACGGGCTGAGCAAGGTGCCCGTTACCGAGGCGTCGGCGGGCAATATAATCGCAATGAGCGGCATCGGCGATGTCACCATCGGCGATACGATATGCGCAAAGGGCTTTGCCGATCCCCTGCCGTTTGTCAAGATCTCGGCACCTACGCTGGAGATGACCTTCTCGGTAAACGACAGCCCGTTTGCCGGACGCGAGGGCAAGTTCGTCACCTCGCGCCAGATCCGCGACCGCCTCATCCGCGAAACGCTCAAGGATGTCTCCCTGCGCGTCACCGATGTCGATGGCTCGACCGATTCGTTCAATGTCGCCGGACGCGGCGAAATGAGCCTGAGCATCCTCATCGAGACCATGCGCCGCGAGGGATACGAGTTCCAGGTATCGCCCCCGCGCGTGCTGTACAAAGAGATCGACGGCGCAACCTGCGAGCCGATAGAGCGCGTCGTTGTTGATGTTCCGTCGGATTACATGGGCTCCGTTATGGAAAAGCTCGGCGCGCGCAAGGGCGAGTTTGTTGAGATGACTCCGGTCGGAAACCGCGTAAAGCTCAGCTATCTCATTCCGTCGCGCGGACTTTTCGGCTACCGCAACGAATTTTTGACCGATACCAAGGGCGAGGGCATCATGGCTTCCGTCTTTGAGAAATACGAGCCCTACAAGGGCGATATTGCCCGACGCAACACCGGCTCGCTCATCGCATTCGAGACCGGCGAGGCAGTTGCATACGGCATTTGGAACGCGCAGGAGCGCGGCGCAATGTTCATAACCCCCGGCACGAAGGTGTATGCGGGCATGATAGTCGGCGTTTGCCCGAAGGCGGATGATGTTGCGGTCAATGTCTGCCGCACAAAGCATCTGACAAATACCCGCGCCTCCGGCTCGGACGAGGCTCTGCGCCTTATCCCGCCCAGACAGATGAGCCTTGAGCAGTGCCTTGAGTTCCTCGCCGACGATGAGCTCCTTGAGGTAACGCCCAAGAACCTGCGCCTGCGCAAGAGCATCCTCGACCACGGTCTGAGAATGAAGACCGTGATGCGCAATAGATAAAGAAGGTAAGAAATATACCATGAAGCTTGCTATGGCGCAGATGTCGATGACCTCCGACATTGCCGATAACCTGAAGACCTCGCTTGAGTACTGTGATGCCGCGCGCGGCTGCGATCTGCTGTTTTTTCCGGAGATACAGCTTTCGCCGTTTTTCCCGCAGTATGAAAAGCAGGATGTTGAGCGCTACTGCATGAAGCCCGACTGCCCGGAGATAGCGCGGCTTGCCGAAAAAGCCGCCGAGCACGGATACTATATGTCCCCGAATGTGTACCTTGAGCTTGACGGCAGCAGATACGATACCTCACTGTGGATAAGCCCCCGAGGCATCGTCGAGGACAGCGCCAAAATGGTGCACATCGCGCAGGCTCCACAGTTTTACGAGCAGGATTATTACACCCCGTCGCCCGACGGCTTCAAGGTGTTCGACACGCCGTTCGGCAGGGTGGGCATAGTCATTTGCTACGACCGCCATCTGCCGGAGAGCATACGCACCTGCACGCTCATGAGCGCGGATCTTGTGATAATCCCCACTGCGAACACCGAGGCTGAGCCCATGGAGATGTTCGAGTGGGAGCTGCGCGTTCAGGCTATGCAGAATCAGGTGTTCGTTGCGATGTGCAACCGCGTAGGTCCCGAGGGCGATATGCTCTTTGCGGGGCAGTCGATCGTTGTGCATCCGAGCGGCGATGTCATTTTCAAGGCGGATGAAAAGCCGCAGCTTGCCGTGTGCGAGATCGAACTCGGTGATGCCGCAGTGTACCGTGCGCGCAAGCCGTATCTCGGCACCCGCCGCCCGGAAATGTACCTGTAACACAGAGGTGAAAGATGAAAAAACTGCTGTCAAAGTTTTTGGATAAAACATTTCTGCGCTTTATCATAGTCGGCGTTATAAACACCATCTTCGGCACGGCGATAATGTTCGTGTTCTATAATGTGTTGCATCTGAGCTATTGGCTGTCGTCAGCGTCGAACTACTTCTTCGGAAGCATACTCAGCTATTTTCTGAATAAGTACTTTACCTTTGAGTATAAAAAACGCGACTGGAGGGTCGTCGGACGCTTTGTCGCAAATATCTCAGTGTGCTATCTCATCGCTTACGGAGTGGCAAAGCCGCTCGTAAGGGCGATGCTGTCCGGAGCTTCGGTGTCGATACAGGAAAATGTGGCGATGCTTGCGGGTATGTGCCTGTTCGTCGTTTTGAACTACCTCGGTCAGCGCTTCTTTGCGTTTAAAAAAGACGAGGATAACGAAGAAAAAACGGAAGAATAAAAGAACACCGGCGCTCATACGAACGCCGGTGTAATTATTTGGTGATATAGATTAAAGACCGATGTTTCCGAGCCAATCACCGATTTTGTCAAACCACTCCATTTCGGGGATATCGCCGGTCATATCAAGAATCCATGCTACGAAATCTGCAATACCGCTTAACATTTGTTTGTGATCCTTTCTAACTGTTATGATTGTCTTTTCAGGTCGATACATGTTTGGAAATAGTCATGTATTTTCGTGTCGCGGCTCGACCTCTTGCCGCCTCATCTATAAGGACGGAATATTTTGGGCAATATTCCACTAATTTCGACTGTTAACAGAATGTTAAAGGAAATTTAATAAACGCTTGCATGAAATGCCACAATGCGGTATAATGTCGTTTGCCGATATATCCGGGTGTAGCGCAGTTGGTAGCGCGGGTGGTTTGGGACCATCAGGTCGGGGGTTCGAGCCCCTCCACTCGGACCAAAATCCCTCTGAAATCAACGATTTCAGAGGGATTTTCTTATTCTTTGTCTCTTGCGGCGCGCAGAAGCCTCATCCATAGCTAACAAGCAAGCGAGACGACCGTTTCGGCTTGCTTTTCTAAAACCGCTGTTTACTTTCGCACTGACTTTAGATATATGCTTTCGTTCAGCATGACCTCACCCGCTTTCAGAGAAGATTGTAGTCTGTATGGCGTCTGAACGCAAGCAACGCATTTTAATATTGAGCTATTTCCCGCGCTTTTTTACATCCTCGTCTATGCGGCGTTTCCAGCCGGCACCGAGGGGCTGAGCCGCGCGAACGCAGCAGATAGCCTCGCTCATGACCTCGTAGTTGAGCTCCGTGCCCGCCTTGTCGCACTTGTAGTTTACCGCGCGGTCGGCGTCAATGCCAAAGCGCGCGGCCTCCTTTGCCGCGTCGATGTTTGCACCGAGGAAAAGAAACTCCCAGCCGTATTTCTCCTTTTCGTGCTCGATCATGCGCCGCACCGTATCGTAATCGTAGCGGCGGCTGGCGTTCTCATAGCCGTCGGTGGTGATTATGAACATCGTCTTTTCGGGCACATCCTCCTTTCGGGCGTATTTGTGGATATTCCCGATGTGGCGTATCGCGCCGCCAACGGCGTCCAGCAGCGCCGTGCAGCCGCGGGTGAAGTACTCCTTCTCTGTCATGGGCGGCACCTTCTCCAGCGGCAGACGGTCGTGGATGATAACGCTCTCGTTATCGAAAAGCACGGTGGATACCAGCGCCTCGCCGGACTGCCTTTTCTGCTTTGCAATCATGGAGTTGAAGCCTCCGATGGTGTCGCTCTCGAGCCCCGACATGGAGCCGCTGCGGTCAAGGATGAAAACCAGTTCTGTCATAATAAAAACCCTCCTTCGTTTGATGGCGCTATTGTAGCGCGTCCGGAGGAGGGTTTGGTCGCTTGTCAGGCGACAATTATTCGCTTTTCAGCCGCGATGCCCACTCGCTTTCCTTAAAGCCCACGAGCACAAAGCCGCCGCCCACCAAAATCGGGCGCTTTACGAGCATACCGTCCGACGCAAGGAGCTTCAGCATATCGTCCTCGCTCATGTCGGGCAGCTTGTTTTTAAGCTCCATGGACTTGTACAGCAGACCGCTGGTGTTGAAAAACCTTTTCAGCGGCAGCCCGCTGAGCTTGTGCCACGCCGCAAGCTCGTCATAAGCGGGATTTTCGGTCTTAATATCCCGCAGCTCATATGCGATGCCGTTAGCGTCCAGCCAATCCTGCGCCTTCCGGCAGGTGCTGCATTTGGGGTAACAGATAAATGTCATGTTTCACGCTCCCAACAGGCTTTGGTCAAAGGCGAACAGAGCCTCGTTTATCTCAAAAATATTATAATTTTTCTGCTTTATGAAATACTCGATGATGACATCGAACTTGCTGCTGGCGCTGAGCGCATAGCCCGCGCGGGACATGAGGTCGCGGGTCTCGTCCAGATCAAGCTCAAGCGCGATGGCAAAGGCGATGGCGGTGGACTTGGAGGGCTTGTAGTCAGGATTGCTGCGGATCTTTGAAAACAGCTTGCGGTCCACATTCGCCCGCTTGTATATCTCGGAATCCTTTTTCCCGCTGCGGTCGATGAGCTTCAGAAGCGTTTCCGAAAATCCGGCATCGAGATGCTTCAGCAGATCGTCAAGACTGCGCGCGGGCGGAACCTTCATGGGAACCGGCGCGGCATTCCCGCAAACGCCTTTTCGGACGGCTGCCATGCGCGCCGATCCGCGCATAAGATCGGTGTGCTCGTCAACATAGCGGTCGTCGATGTACTCGGCGATGTCCGCAAACAGCGCGGCGCTTATCTGATACGCCTTGCGGTCGAAAATGACGAGGTACACCGTCATGTCGTTTTCCAGCAGGAACTCGCCGATGGCGTCCACCGCAATGCGCAGCGCCTCATCCTTGGGGAAGCCGAAGGCACCGGAGGAGATGAGCGGGAACGCGACCGTGCCGCAGCGGTGCTCCTTTGCCAGCGCAAGGCTCGACCGGTAGCAGGACGCGAGCAGCTCGCGCTCGCCGTGATCTCCGCCGTTCCATACCGGACCGACGGTGTGGATCACATACCTGCACGGCAGGCGGTACGCTCCGGTGATCTTGGCGCTGCCGGCACTGCAGCCGCCAAGTGCGCGGCACTCCTCCGCAAGCTGCGGACCTGCCGCGCGGTGGATGCAGCCGTCCACACCTCCGCCGCCGAGCAGCGACTCGTTGGCTGCGTTTACGATGGCATCCACGGGCACTTTTGTTATATCGTTGCGAACTATCTCAAAAGGCATTGCATCACCCCCAAAACTGCATTGCGGCATCCCGACTGGAGGGCGCGGAGGAAGCAATAAAACTGCCGCGCCCCGTCAGTGCACCCCTTGGCTCCACTTTACGCAAGGGCACTGGCAAAATCTGCAAGATCCATGGGGAAATTATTTGAGGAGGGATGCCTTGCGCACAAGCTCTTCAAAGCTCAGTACCCGCATGAACTCAAAGCTTTCTGAGGCTGATCCGGAGATTATTTCCCCGCCGGACGGACTGATGGATCCATAAGCGCTGGTTCTGGATATAAAAGCGGTCAAATATATATCACGGTTTTCATCTACGGAAATGAGATACCATCCGCCGAGGAACCATCCGTTGTCATTTTCGCTGGAATAGCCCCCGCCGACATAAACGGCAAATGCGTCGTTTCCGGAGTCTGTAATTATTTCACTGATCGTATATGGGACATCGAGCTGGCTTGTCAGCTCTCCGGTTTGCAGATCGTACAGCAACAAGGCCTCCTCGCGGGCGGCGATAAGCTCCGTTTTGTCCCCGAGAAGAGCAATTTTACTTCCCCGTGCGACTTTGATCGAGTCAACGAAAGCTCGTTTTTCCGCGTCATAGATAACAAGCTCCGTATTGCCGTCATATACTATGACATTATTGTCCTGAGCAGGCAGAACTGTGCAGCTCGAACCCGATGAACCAAAGGACGAGGAAAGTCCGGTAGTCTTGATCTCTCCGGTTTTTGCGTCCATAAATACGAGGTCGCTGCCCTTTGTCTCGGAGTTTTTCTCTACCCATACGAGGTACTGCCCGCTTTCGGTGAGCGCAGGGCACTCTATTCGAGAGATAGACTTATATTCCGCGCGGCAGACGGCTTCTTCGCCAAGATCATAGATATGTGCGGTGCTTTGTCCTGTGACCCAAAGCGCTTTTCCGTCTTCCGAAAATCCCGCCGACTGTATATCGGTCAGGGCTCCGGCGCTGATGATCTTTGACGAAAGCTCGCCGCTATATTTCAGCTTATCGCGCTGGATATCAAAGCAGTACAGCGCGGTGCTGCCGTCGGGCTTCTGCTCCAAAATGAATATCTCGTTTCCGTCTTCCGAGATATTGCAGGCCTTAATGGTGCTGTTCGGATCGTCGGCTACATAGGAAAACCGACGACTGCTGCCGAGGCAGGTATAAACCTCCAGTGCCGAATAGCTTCCGTCGGCTCGGTTTACACCCGAAGCCTCATAGCCCACGAGCCTCAGCTTGCCCTGCTCGCTGTCGTAATAACGGAAAACTTTTGCCTGATAATCCGAAAGTCCGTCGGTTTTGCTTGCGACGGAGGTCGTGCCGCTCCAGGTGGAAAGACTGCATTGGATCATGCCTGTGTTGGTGAGCAGATAGTAGTCCTCGTTCGACCTCACGGCATGTTTTACCACCGTGTCCAGCTTCATAACGCTTGTCCTCATGTAGGAGTGTGAGGCTTCGGAGATCGACATGAGCTGGATCGAGCCGTTTGACAGAACGATTATAGGCATGGAATCCCTGTGATACTCCATGGCGACAATATCCGCGCGGAACGATTCCATTGTGAGGAGGCTGTTAGTTTCCGCATCAAGTATGATGCCGGTTTTCCCTATCCAGAGCTCGTATACGGGCCGCACATTGCCGTCGATGGTAATGCTGCCCTTTGAGAAGCCGAAGGAATTATAGGTCTCACCCAAAAGTATGTCGCTCTGATAGCTGCATTCTCCCGAGCCGAGGTCATATACTCCGGCAAACCAGCGCGCGGGAGTGCTCGTAACACCGGCGTTATTGCAGGCTACATTATAAGACGGATATTCCATTCAACGGACAGCACCTGAAAACGATTGCCTATTGCTTCCTCATATCCGCCGATGATGAGTCTTGTCTTTTGCGGGTCGCAGCCGACTTTCTCCATGGCTTTCATGAAGGCATCGGCGAAAAAGATGTTTTGGGATTTTGAGTCCTGAATACAATAGAGCGTAAGCTTACGGTTGCTTTTTACGCCCATTTTTTTCAGAACCTTCGGAGTTGGTATCAGGTCGTCATCGTTTTCATACAGTGAGCATCCGAGAGAACGGATCATATCCCGATCCGCATCCGCTGCCTTGCCTATGAAGAAGATCGAGGTGTTCGGCTTTTCACTAAGCGTTTTGGTAAGAGAAACAGAGTTGTCGTTTACTCCGTAAATAACAACGAGCTCACCGCGGCGGGACATGAGAAGCCGCAGCCGAGACAGCACATTTTCGCCCATATTAACAATGATCGTACCTGCAAACGAATAAACGGCGGCGAAGTGAGCCAGCCAGAAAACCACCTGCACGATGGTGTACTGCATAAGCGGAGCGTCGGCGATCTCGGAAAAGCTGTTCCTGCCAAGATACATAGTGGCAAGCGCAACCAGACTTTTTATAACTGCGAGAAAAGGCTGATCGGCATCTACGACTGAAAAACCATATCCATATAAGGCGATACCCGCCAGTCCCGCTATGAGAATAACGATTTGGATCGCGTTGTTGTATGTCTTGCCCTTTACGGCAAGCGAAATAATGACTGCCAGGAAGAGGGCAGCCGTAACAGTGATAATGCTGATAGAAGATGCCACATTATCCTTCCCTTAAATTTGCTTAACAGGTATTAAAGAGCCGTTCATTGCTGCTTGCAAACGACTGAAATCGGCAAATATCCGCACTTTTTGGACACATTATAACATATACAATTTATCAAACACAAGGCGCATTTGCGTTCAGCAGCGATGCATAAACTTGTGCGCCGTTGGCTCCCTCGCGTAAAGGGAGCCAACGGTTGTGGATTTCCCACGATAAGCCGCGTAAATTACCCCCTCAGCACAATGCCTGAGGGGGTAAGCCTTATTTTGTTGTATCTACGCCGCAATTGCTGCAAAAACGGCTGCCGGGGGTGAGCTGACTGCCGCACTGAGAGCAGAACTTGGGCGCGGCGGACTGAGGCTGAGCACGGTACTGCTGCTGGGCATAGCCGCCGTTATACTGCTGCTGAGGCTGAGGTGCGCTGTGCTGCTGACCATAGTTGGTATACAGCTGCGAGCTATGGTTGTCATACTGCGGCTGCTGAGCCGGACGGTAAGGCTGGCTCTGATGCACACCGCGGCGCTGTTTGAGAAGCTCCTGAGCGGCGAACTTTGCCTCCTGAGTATAGCCGCCGGTGAGTATATTTTGCAGGTCGGCATCGGTCTTGGTGGAATAGATCTTCATAAGCGACGCGACCTTATCCTGCGGTGTTGCGGAGGATGTGACCGAACCGGAAATGTTCGTACTGCCGTCAGGAGGAACCTCTCCCTTTTTGAGATACAGCCCTTTTTTCTTGAGGATCTTCGAGCCTATCAAGCTGCCGACGCTCGTCCAAAGCACAAGCGCAAACGGTCTGAATGACGACAGGTCTGCCTGAAGGATCAAAGTGACAGCGATCTCCAGCACGAAGTTACCCAAAAGGCAGTATAACCAGTACTTTGTTTCGGTTATGTACGATTTTATGCAGACAGCTATAAGGAGAGGGATGATCGAGAGAATAACAGCCGACGCAATAATTGATATTACAAATGCTGCGGGATTGTCCATAAAACACACCGCCTTTCAAAAGACATGTGGCTTAACGGTTTGCAGATGTATCTGCGCCGCAATTGCTGCAAAAACGGCTGCCGGGGGCGAGCTGACTGCCGCACTGAGAGCAGAACTTGGGCGCGGCGGACTGAGGCTGAGCACGGTACTGCTGCTGGGCATAGCCGCTGTTATACTGCTGCTGGGGCTGAGGAGCGCTGTGCTGCTGCTGGCTGTTGCTGCTATACTGCTGCTGAGAATTGTAGTTGTTGTACTGCGGCTTAGCGGCGGAAGCAGGCTGCTGAGGAGCACTATACTGCTGCGCGTTGCCGGTGAAGGAGACGGTATTATTGTTATTAGTGCCGTTAGTGGGAGCGGTCTCGCCCTTTTTTATATACAGGCCCTTTTTCTTGAGCGCAGAGGAGCCGATAGCACAGCCGACGGCGGTCCAAAGAGCGTAAGGTGCGGCACTGTAGCCAATGGCAGAGGCGCCGGGTTGATTGCTCGAATTGATTATGACAAAGATCACGAATACCACGAGGTTGCCGCCAAAGCAATAGTTCTGATACTTCTTTGCCTGTATGGGATTGCTGGTCGAGTAAGCAATTATGAGCGGGATGAGGGAATAAGCGACAAATGTAACGAGCACAAGGACGATGGGATTCATAAAATAGACCGCCTTTCAAAAAACGACCGCACTGAGTGCGGAAAAATTTAAACAGTATAATTATATTTGTACCAAAATACACTGTCAAGTGATGTGACCTGCCCGCAATATGCAAAAAGCGGCGATAAGTGTGCAAATTCTGCGCGAGGTATATCGACGGAACACGAATTATGAAAAAACTATGAATATTAACAAATTATTAACGCACCCGCATTTTCTTGATATAGATATTTAACACACTTTGACACTAAAATAGCAAGCAGACAGGCGGCACGGAACGGTCCGTGCGCCGAAAATCACTGTTACTATTTTAGGAGGGAAAACAGCATGGTAACTTTTATAATCGGTCTGGTCATGCTCTTCGGCGGGGCCGCACTTTACGGCAAGCTCTGTGAGAAGGTTTTCGGACCCGATGATCGTCAGACTCCGGCTTACACGAAAAACGACGGAGTTGACTATGTACCCATGAAGGGCTGGAAGAACAGCCTGATAAATCTTCTGAACATTGCCGGAACGGGACCGATCCTCGGCCCCATACAGGGCATTCTGTTCGGACCCATCGCGTTTATCACCATCCCCATCGGCAATGTCATCGGCGGCGCGATGCACGACTATTTCTCCGGCATGATCTGCCTGCGCGACGGCGGCTCACAGATGCCAGACATGGTCAAAAAGTACACCAACAAGGGTGTTTTTAGCGTATACAATGTGTTTGTATGCCTGCTTCTGCTGCTTGTCGGCGCAGTGTTTATCTATACCCCCGGCGATATTGCCGCAACTCAGATGTTTAACTTCTCGGGCGACGCTACCGCAGTTTCCACATGGATCATCTACGGCGTTATCTTCCTGTACTACCTCGTTGCGACCGTATTCCCCATCGACAAGATCATCGGCCGTATCTACCCGATATTCGGCGGCATTCTGCTGTTCTCGGCTATCGGTGTTTTCATCGGGCTGTTCGTAAAGGGCTATCCTCTCATCGAGGTCTGGAACAATGTCTGGAGCTATCAGGGCGTTTTCAACTACAGTGAGTATTTTGCAGGCGGTCACTTCTTCCCAATATTCTTCGTTACCGTCGCCTGCGGCATACTGTCCGGCTTCCATTCCACCCAGACGGCTATCATCTCCCGCACCATGAAGAGCGAGCGCCAGGGACGCAATACCTTCTACAACATGATGATCCTTGAGGGCTTCATAGCAATGGTATGGGCAGCCGGTGCAATGGGCGTTTACAACCTCGGTCTTCAGGAGCCTGTGGCAGCCCTTGCTACCAAGACCGTCGGCATCGTCTGCAAGGACATCCTCGGACCGGTAGGCGGCATAATCGCTCTGCTCGGCGTTATCGTTCTGCCGATAACCTCCGGCGACACCGCGCTGCGCGCACTGCGTATGTCCATTGCCGATTCTCTGCACATCAAGCAGGACACCAACGGCAAGCGCCTTGCTTTGTCGGCGGTTATCTTCGCACTCGTCGCGGGCATCCTCGTCTGGGCAAAGTCCAGTCCCGAAGGCTTCCAGATCCTTTGGCGCTACTTCGCATGGGCAAACCAGACTCTCGCACTGTTCGCATTCGTCTGCATCGCTGTGTGGATGTTTGAAAACGGCAAGTCCAAGTGGGTATGGATGCCGCTCATTCCCGGCGCGTTCTACGCCTTTATCACCATCACCTACATAATGAACGCCGAGATAGGCTTCAACCTGCCTTGGAACGCTGCCTATATCGTTGGCACCGTGTGCGCAGTCGTGTACCTCGTCGGCATCATCATGTACGGCAAAAAGCGCGCTGCTAAAATCAAGCTCGCGTAAGTTTAAAAACCGCATAAAAAAACCGCCCAGAGGTGCGGTTTTTTGCTTTTATCATTATTGGGGCTTTTGTGCGTAGCTGTCGTGAGTGACCTCAATACTGGCTAAATGCGGCATCAGGAAAACCGACTCGGATGCCGCAACGGCGATACGAACAATAGTTGTTCTCATATTCTCATGGCTCATGCTCGACCTGCTACTCCGGCTGCGAGATGTACATTTCCTCGCATTTCTGCTGTGCTTCTATGATGATTTTAATAGCTGCTTCGGAAGCTCTCACCATTGTGTAGTACATTTCTTCAAAATTGGGCATAGTATCACCTCCTCAGGTATATTTTAGAACAATATGTTCAAAATATCAATAGAACAAATTGTTCAAATTATACTGGATTGGGTGATGAATCATGCAAAAATATCAGCGGATCCGTGACCTGCGCGAGGACGCGGATCTCACGCAGAAGCAGGTGGGTGAGGCAATAAATGTTCCACAGCGCACCTACGCCTACTACGAAAGCGGTCAGCGGCTTGTTCCGCCGCAGGTGCTCTGTGCACTTGCTGACTTCTATGATGTAAGTGTTGACTATATTCTTGGAAGAACGGATAAATGAAAACGGCCATGGATGATGATCTATGGTCGTTTTCATTTTGGATTCAGTTTAAGAGCATGCGGTCATTGTCGAGGGCTTTTCCGGAGCCTGCTTTGAAGCGGTCGAGGAAGTCCTGAACGGTCATGCCGTCGCGCTGAGCGCCGGAAACATCCATGATGACATTTCCTCTGTCCATCATCAGCGTGCGGTTGCCGAGATCAAGCGCGGACTGCATATTGTGCGTTATCATCATGCAGGTTATCTTGTGCTCGGCGACGATGCTCTTTGTGAGCTCCAGCACCTTCTCCGCTGTGCCGGGGTCGAGTGCTGCGGTGTGCTCGTCAAGCAACAGAAGCTTCGGCGGAACGATGGTCGCCATGAGCAGTGTCAGCGCCTGACGCTGACCGCCCGAGAGCAGTCCGACCGGCTGGGTGAGCCTATCCTCGAGCCCCATTTCCAGAAGCGAGAGCTTTTCGCGGAACAGCGCGCGGTCGGCTTTCGTGATGTGCGAGAACCAGCCGCCGCTTTTCGCCGCCATTGCGAGGTTTTCCTCTATACTCATGCCGGGCGCGCTGCCGCGCATGGGGTCCTGAAACAATCTGCCTATCATGCGCGCACGCTTGTGCTCGGGCATGAAGGTGATGTCCTTGCCGTCGAGGGATATGCTGCCGCTGTCGGTGTAGAAGCTGCCTGCGATTGCGTTAAACAGCGTTGACTTGCCCGCGCCGTTTGCGCCGATTATGGTGATGAAATCTCCGTCGTTTACATCGAGCGAGAGCTCTTTTATGGCGCATTTCTCGTTGACGGTGCCGGGATTAAAAGTTTTGGATATTTTATCGAGCCTGAGCATATCACACACCGCCTTTCACTTTTCCGTGCGCCATGCGCCGCTTTATCATCGGCATCTGCTTTTTTATATAAGGTACGGAGATCGCAAGCACGACTATCACAGAGGATATGAGCTTGAGCATGAACGCGGGCATATCAAACCTGAGCGCGACCGTGTAGACGACGCGGAACAGCACGGAGCCAAGCACCACGCCGACAGCGCGGGTGAATATGCCGCCCTTGCCCATGATAACGCCGCCGATGAGCAGCGACGCAAGGGCGATTGTCACCATGCCGGTGCCGATGTTTATATCGACCGCTTTCTGCGACTGCGCAAGCAGGCAGCCGGACAGCGCCGTGAGCGAGCCTGCAACGCACAGACCGATGATGGTCGTGAACGCGGTGTTTATGGAGGACGAGCGCACCATGTCGGGATTGTTGCCGGTGGCGCGTATCGCAAGACCGAGGCGGGTCTTCAAAAACAGCGTTAGCAGAACGAGCGCGAGCATGACCGCTATAAGAGCCACGGCGAGCTTATATTGCTTTGCGAAAACCGTATCCTTGAGAAGCTCCTTCATGAGCGAGAACACGGTATCGACCTTGTTCATGTTAAGCAGCGATGAGCCGCTCATTACCGCGATGTTTATGGAGTACAGACCGGTGTTCACGATTATACCGGACAGCAGGCTGTCAACGCCGAGCTTTGTCTGCAAAAGCGCCGTTATAAAGCCCGAGCACACGCCGGCAGCCATTGCCGCGGGGAGTGCAAGATACGGGTGACCGGCGATGGCGACTACCGCGCCCACCGCAGCGCCCAGAGTGAAGCAGCCGTCGGTAGACAGGTCGCATACATTGAGCATGCTGTAGCTCAGATACAGTGCAAGCACCGTCAGTGAGCATATAAGTCCGAGCTCAAGAGCCGTCTGCCCGAGACCCAGTATCGTTGCAAGATCCATGATTTTTAGTCCTCTCTAATTAAATGTCACTGCTGAACATCGTCAAAGCTCTCAGCGGTGGTGATGGTGTTTATCTTGGTGCAGTAGGGCTGGAATGCTGCTGCTACGGTGTCGTAATCGTAGCCGAGCTCGGTGCAGATCTCGGTGTTTATGGTGGCGGTGCCGTTATCAAAGGTCTTTACTGCCATGGTTGCGGGGTCAGCGCCGTTTATGAGAATGTCGGCGACCATGTCTGCGGTCTCAACGCCGAGGTTTGCATAGTCAACGCCGTAGCCGAGAAATGCGCCGTTGAGTGCGAAGGAGTCAGCGCCGGTGTAGTGAGGGATGCCTGCCTGTGCGAAGGTCTCGTATATTGCAAGCTCTGCCTTCATGATGGAGTTGTCGGTCGGGGTGAATACTGCGTCAACGCCGTCGGCCACCATTGCCTGTGCCGCCTGCATGATCTCCTCGGAGGTGGAGCCGGTGTGCTCAACTATCTCGATGCCCTTGTCGGTGAGGTACTTCTTTGCGGCGTCTATTGCGGAAGCAGAGGAGTCCTGACCTACATCGTACAGCAGACCGATCTTCTTTGCATCGGGGTCGTTTGCGAAAATGAGGTTCATGATGGCTGCGGTGTCAAGGTAATCGCTGGTGCCGGTGACATTTGCGCCCGGCTTTTCGAGACTTTCAACGAGCTCTGCGCCTATGGGATCGGAAACTGCGGAGAACACAACGGGTATGCCGTTATCCTCGGTGAGCGCCTGCATACGCATGGCGACCGGAGTTGCAACGCCTATCATGAGATCAACGCCGTCAGCGATGAAGTTGGAGATTATCTGCTCCATAACGGTCGCATCGGCATTGCAGTTGTCATAGGAGACCTCGAAGGTCACGCCCTGCTCGTCGCCGATCTCCTTCAGGCGGGACTGGATGTTTTCGACTATCTGGTTAAGGGACGCATCGTCAACATAGTTGCATATGCCGACCTTGTAGACCTTTGCGCTGTCCTCTCCGCCGCCGTTTCCGCAGGCGCAGAGAGTGAATACCATTGCCAGTGCGCATACGAGCGCGAGTGCCTTTTTGATGATGTTTTTCATTGTTTTTTCCTCCAAAAATTTTTTGTTTCTTGGGTGCAGATGGAGGGGAGCCCGTTTTAAAAATAAAAACAAAAAAGCAGCCACCTATCCCAACAATGGGACAAGAGCTGCACTCCTGCGATACCACCCAAATTGACGCTTACGCGTCCGCTCGCTTATGCGTACCATCATACGCACCCCGATTGATAACGGGAGGGATCCCGTCGGCATCTACTCGGCAAAGCCTTTCAAGCCGCCCTCCGAAGTCCATTCACCCTGCCCCGACGACCGTGATCACACCACCCACGGCTCTCTTAACGACGGTTTTGCAGAACTACTACTCTTCGTCACTGGTTTTGATGGTGCAATTATAGCACCGGATTTTCAGTTGTCAATACCCAAGTGAAAAAATTTTGCGGAAGTTTTCGCCAACATACTATTGATACTTTTCATGAGCTCGGTTATAATGCATACAAACTTGGTATGAATTGAGCCCGCGATAGGACTCCAAATAAATCCTCAAAAACCATGCATCCGGTGCTTTTTGTGCCGGATGTATGATTTTTATTGCAAAATACCGCATCTTTTGTTGTAAATGACGGTTGACTTTTCCCATTTAAAGCGCTATTATTTGTCCATAAAAACGCGGTGGTCGGAACCATCGAAGCTGAGCAAAAGGAGAAGCTGCAATGAGCATCTGCGCAATGAACAATGTCATAAACACCGGCAGACGCTATGAGTCTGCCTACTCCTATTTCCGCTTTATGCAGCTCTGCTATGCAGAGCGCTATTTTGCTGTTTCAAATTTATCCGACCGGCGCGTGGAGCCCAGCCTTTTCTGATACTTAGGAAATCTCAGGGTGCTGCCAACCGGCGGCGCCCTGTTTTTTTATTTCACCCTCGCTTTTTGAAAAGATAAAAAATTTTAAAGGAGAAATCGACATGAAGAAGAAAATAACTGCTCTGGTTATGGCAGCGGCAATGTGTCTGAGCTTTGCCGCTTGCGGCAACGGCGGCGACGATACCGCCAAGGACACCTACACCGTCGGCATATGCCAGCTCGTTCAGCACGATGCTCTCGACGCCGCCACCAAGGGCTTCAGGGACGCTCTGACGGAAGAGCTCGGCGACAAGGTCGAGTTTGTTGAGCAGAACGCCAACAACGATATCCCGACCTGCGGCACCATCTGCAACGGCTTCGTTTCCGACGGCGTTGACCTCATCCTTGCAAACGCGACTCCGGCGCTTCAGGCAGCCGTTTCCGCAACTCAGTCCATCCCCATCCTCGGCACCGCAGTCACCGAATACGGTGTTGCGCTTGACATTGAAAACTTCAACGGCACCGTCGGCGGCAATGTCTCCGGCACCTCCGACCTTGCTCCTCTGGATCAGCAGGCAGCGATGATCACCGAGCTCCTTCCCGACGCAAAGACCGTAGGCATCCTCTACTGCTCGGCTGAGCCAAACTCCATTTACCAGCGCGATGTGGTCAAGGCAGCTCTTGAGGACAAGGGCATCACCGTTAAGGTCTACTCCTTCTCCGACTCCAACGATGTTGCCACCGTTACCGCCACCGCATGCGACGAGTGCGACGCTCTTTACATCCCCACCGATAACACCGCTGCATCCTGTGCCGAGGCAATAAACAATGTCGCTCTGCCCAAGAAGACCCCCATCATTGCGGGCGAAGAGGGCATCTGCAGCGGCTGCGGCATAGCAACTCTGTCCATCGACTACTACCAGCTCGGCGTTACCACCGGTAAGATGGCGGCAAAGATCCTCAAGGGCGAGTCCGACATTTCCACCATGCCCATCGAGTACTACGCAAACCCCGTTAAAAAGTACAACCCCGACATCTGCCAGGAGCTTGGCATCACCGTTCCCTCCGATTATGTAGCTATCGGCTAATAAACAATCAACCAACCGAAATGAGGTCTGAAAAATGACAATGTCCGTTTACCTGTCCGCCCTGAGCGTTTCCAATCTCATAGGAAGAATGCCCGCCGCCGTCGCGCAGGGCATCATCTGGGGACTCATGGCGCTGGGAGTGTTTATAACCTTCCGCCTGCTGGATATACCCGATATGACCGTTGACGGCTCGTTCGCCACCGGCGGCGCCGTCACCGTAATGCTCCTGCTGGCGGGCATGCCCGCATGGGCAGCGCTCCTTATCGCCATAGTCGTTGGCGTTATCACCGGACTGTGCACCGGCTTTCTTCACACAAAGCTCGGCATTCCGGCGATACTCGCAGGTATACTCACGCAGTTTGCGCTGTATTCGATAAACCTGCGCATAATGACAAAGGCGAACCAGACCGCCAGCGTTCAGAAGTTCGGAATGTTCTGGGAGGACGGCAACGGATTTTTGGTATCCTCGCTGCACATCCCGCAGGCGATACTCGTCGGTGTGATCATCGCCGCCGTTATCGTTGCGCTGTGCTACTGGTACTTCGGCACCGAGCAGGGCAGCGCGCTGCGCGCAACGGGCAATAACCCCGCAATGAGCCGCGCGCAGGGCATCCACATCGAAACCATGAAGGTAATCGGACTTGGACTTTCAAACGGCATAGTCGCTCTCGCGGGCGGACTTATGACCCAGTTCCAGGGCACCGCCGATATCAGTATGGGACGCGGCGCGATCGTCATAGGACTTGCCGCCATCGTTATCGGGGAGATACTGTGCGACGCTATCTTCAGCAAGGGCTGCAACTTCGCCGTTAAGCTGTGCTTTATCATTCTGGGCGGCGTTATCTACTATGCGGTCATGGTCGTTATCCTCTGGCTCAAGCTCGACCCGAACGATCTGAAGCTGCTCACCGCTGTAATCGTTGCCGTATTCCTTGCCGTGCCGCAGCTCAAGGCAAGGTCGAAAAGCTCGTTTGCAGGCGCCAGAAAGCGCGCGATGAGTGAAAGGAGCGAGGCATAATGCTTGAAGTAAAAAACATTTCAAAGACCTTCAACGCGGGCACAATAAATGAAAAGCGCGCATTATCCGAGCTCAGCCTGAGCCTAAACGACGGCGATTTCGTCACCGTCATCGGCGGCAACGGCGCGGGAAAGAGCACGCTGCTCAACGCCGTAGCGGGCGTATGGCCCGTCGATTCCGGAGCCATAGTCATCGACGGCGAGGATGTTACCGGCATGCCCGAGTACAAAAGAGCAAAGTACATCGGCAGAGTTTTTCAGGACCCCATGATGGGTACTGCGCCCAATATGCAGATCGATGAAAACCTCGCTCTTGCATACCGCCGCGGCAAAAAGCGCGGGCTCAAATGGGGCGTTACCGCAGCCGAGCGCGAGCTGTACCGCGAAAAGCTCGCAACTCTCGGACTGGGGCTCGAGGACAGACTCACCGCAAAGGTCGGACTGCTCTCCGGCGGTCAGCGTCAGGCGCTGACACTGCTCATGGCATCGCTCCAGACCCCCAAGCTCCTGCTGCTCGACGAGCACACCGCGGCTCTCGACCCCGGCACGGCGAAAAAGGTGCTTGAGCTCTCCGATAAGATAATCAGCGAGAATAAGCTCACCGCGCTCATGATAACCCATAACATGAGCGACGCCATCCGCCACGGCAACCGTCTTATAATGATGGACAGAGGCAGGATAGTGCTCGACATTTCCGGCGAGGATAAGAAGAATCTCACCAAAGCCGACCTCCTTGAGAGATTTGCCGAAAAAGCAGGCGCTCAGGAGGAGACAGACTCCGTGCTGCTGTCGTAAGCAATAAGAATAAAAAAACTCCGTGAGCAAGTGCTCACGGAGTTTTTTGCTGTGGTTATCAGTAGATGCAGTTTTCGATGTAGCGGTGGAGTATCGCCGCGACCTGTGCGCGGGATGCGCCGTTCCGGGGCATGAGCGTGTTTGCGTCGCTGCCGTTTATGATGCCCTCGGCATTTGCCCAGGAGAGAGCATCGAGCGCATACTCGGAAACGCTGCCGTAGTCGGCAAAGCCGCTTATGTCGGCTCGCGCGCTGACGCTGACCCCTTTGAAGCCGGCGTAGCGGAACAGGATCGCTGCCATCTGCTCGCGCGTTACATCGGCGTCGGGAGCAAACGAGGTGCTGCTTACGCCGTTTACTATGCCGTTTGCGCTTGCCCAGTCTACCGCCTTGCTGTACCAGCCGCCCTGAGCGTCGGTGAACGAGGACGCGGCCGCCTCGGGCTGGCCCTCCATGCGCCACAGGACAGTTACGAGCATTGCGCGGGTCATGGTCGCGTCGGGCGAGAAGGTGTTTGCGGCAGTGCCGTTAAAGAGACTGTTGTTGCTCGCATAGACGACATCGCCGAAGAACCATGCGTTTTCCGCGACATCGAAGAACGGGAAGCGGACGACTGCGCTCAGCGTGTTTGCAGGGACGGTGCACTTCATAACGCCGCCCTCGTATCTGCCGTCTGCCGAGGCTATCTCGCCCTTGTCGCCGACGGAGACGACCGTCAGGGTGTTCGAGCCCTCGTTGCCGGGCTTGTAGCCGAGCGTGACGCTGCACGGTGCGGTGATGGCCTTGCCGTCAACGGTCGCGTTCACGACAAAGGGAGCCGCGGTGTTGAACTGATTTCCGAGCGCGCGCTTCTGCGCGTCGTTGGGGACTGCCGAGGCGATGGCGGTGTACACGTCGCCGCCGGTGGCGAGGTCTGCCGCGGCAAATTCCATGCTGCCGTTCGCGGCTATGAAGTTCACCTTATCCGCCGCTGCGAGAGCTCTTGCGCCGCGCTCCCAAACGCAGACGGTCTCCGCGCCGCTTGCCGAGGCGTCAACGGTGACGGCCTTTCCGGCGGCGCCCAGCTCGCGCATGAGGATGCGGGTCGGGAAAACGGTGCAGACGCCGTTATCGACTATTGCGGGTGCGTTCATGGTCTTGCCGTCGCAGCTGACTGCAACGCTTGCCGCCTTGAGGCTGCCGCTGAGGACGATGAGCGCGTCGTTATCGTCGGTGAAGTTGGTGTCGTTGCCCATGGAAACGGCGATGCGGTAGATGTAATCGCTCATTGCGGCCTTGACTGCCTTGGTGAAGATGTTGTCGAATTTAATGCCGCTTGCGACGTCGCCGAAGGCGTGCTTTTTGACGATGGCAAGGAGCTGATCGACAATTTCGCCCGACTTGACCTTGTCAAGTCCGACCTGCACCCAGTCGGGGTAGTTGCCGTCGTCCTCGCCGCCGAGGTGGCTCTGGTAGATGTAGTTTGCAACATCGAGGAGGTTCTTGTCCTCGGTGATGGGGATGTTGACGACATCGGTGACGATCGCCTGAATGTTCTCGATTATCCGGGCGTTGATCCACTCGGAAACGCTGGTATCGACGGTGACGAATTTCTTGAGGATCTTGCCGACGAAGGTGCCCGCAACGGTGTTGAGCATCTCGGGCGTGAAGCCTGCCTCCTTGCCGTAGGCGGTGAGGTCTTCTATCGTCTCGGTCTTGCCGGTGAGGGCGTTATAATAGGTGATGGGGCCGACGTGGTTGAGAGTGTTGACGGAGGCCACGAGGCTGTCGCCTACCTCACGAAGCTGCACGAAGCGAGCGGGGGAGGGGTAGGTGAGGTTGGAGCCGGTCTCCACGTCGTAGAGGGTGTTGCCGTTCTTGGTGGTCATGGCGGCGATGTCGTTTGCGTGCATATGACCGGTAAAGACCATCTCAAGACCTGCATCGGCAAACTGGGTAGCTATCTTCTTGAAGTCATCGACGAGGTAGATCTTGAGGATCTCGGGCTCCATGGAGAAGTGGGGAACGAAGCCGTGGTGGGAGAACGCGATGACATGATCGCCCTTGGCCTTTGCCGCGCTTATCTGCTCGGTCGCCCATGCAACGAGCTCATCGCTCATAGCGCCGCGGGTCTCGTGCTCGTTTTTGCCCTTGGAGGTGTTGTCCTTGCTGTAGCAGCAGGTGTCAAGCGCGATTATCGTCACGCCCTCGCAGGGACGCGCAACATAGGAAAGCTGACCTGCCTCCTTGCCCTCGGAGGGGACGAAGCGGGCGATGACGGTCTCGTCGTTGTAGACAAAGCTGTAAGCGGAAGCAAAGTCGCTCGGCTGAGTGCGGGTCGCCTTGACTGCCTTGCCGTCGGGGGTGTTATAGTTTTTCGCACCTGCGTTTCGCACGTCGTGGTTGCCGTTGATGACGTAGACCTTCAGACCGGGAACGTCCTTCTGAAGCTGCTGAAGGCGGGCGGCCATGTCTCTGTGCCCTTCAAGCTCACCGTCCTTGGTGATGTCGCCGGAGATGAGGAGTATGTCGGGCTTATCCTCTCTGACGGCCTCAAGCAGCTTGAGGTTTATCGCGCTGCCCTCGGTCATGAGCTTACGGTCGCTGTTTAAGCTCTTGCGAAAATCTGCCGTGTCCTTTATCATGTCGGGGGACAGGTAGTGTGTGTCGCTCAGGACGGCGATCTTGAGGTTTATCCCCTCATCGGCGCCTGCCGGAGCAGCGAGCGCGGGGACTATGAGCGTGCATACCATTATAATGGCAAGCAGAACGCAAGTGCCGCGCCGCAGGAATGCGGTTTTCTTCATGTTTCTTCCTCCTATAAATTAGTGCCATTAGGTTAGCTATACTTAGTTTACATGAAAAGCCATGCAAAAACAAGCACCTAATGTTATTGACACGCAAAATGTATGTATATATAATGTAGGCTCATGAACAGAGAAAATTTTTTCAGAAAATTCGATAAGATAGTAAACTCCTTCGGCGGAGAAAAGCCGAGCATACTGCTGCACAGCTGCTGCGGACCGTGCTCAAGCTCGGTGATCGAGCTGCTCTCAAAGTATTTTGATGTGACGGTCTTGTGGTATAACCCCAATCTGTGGCCAGAGAGCGAGTATCATAAGCGCCTTGAAACGCAGGAAAAGCTCATCTCCTGCCTGTCACAGGACGGAGCGGCTGCGCGCCTTCTGGTGCTGCCGTGGCGCAGCGAGGACTATTTTTCGCGCATAAAGGGGCTTGAAAACGAGCCCGAGGAGGGCAAACGGTGCCTTGAGTGCTTCAGGCTCCGTCTCGATGAGACCGCGCGCATAGCCGCAGAGCGGGGATTTGACTGGTTCTGCACAACGCTTACCGTTTCCTCGCGCAAGGACGCCGTTGCGATAAACGCCATCGGACGCGAGGCTGAGAAGAAATACGGCGTGAGCTGGCTGCCGTCGGAGTTTAAAAAGCGCGAGGGCAACCATCGCTCGATAATACTCTCGGAAAAATACGGGCTTTATAGGCAGGAGTATTGCGGCTGCGTATTTTCGCTTAACAGTAACGGAGAAAACCATGAATAAAACAACGCATAAACTTGTATCCGCCGCCGTAGTCGGCGCATTGTACGCGGTGCTCACGCTCGTGCTCGCACCGATAAGCTACGGACTCGTCCAGTGCCGCGTTTCCGAGGCGCTGTGCATACTGCCGTTTTTCATGCCGCACACGGCGTGGGGACTGTTTTTCGGCTGCGCGATAGCCAATATAGCAAGCGCGGCGGGATTGCCGGATATAATCTTCGGCTCGCTGGCAACGCTTATTTCCTGCCTGTGCATAGCATGGTGCGGCAAGAAAAACAAAAAGGTGCTCGCCTGCCTTATGCCGGTGGTGTGGAACGCGCTTATAGTCGGCGCAATGCTCACAAAGGTCATCGCGGGGCTCGACCCCATCGAGAACTTCGGCGCATTTGCCGTTTTTGCCGGTCAGGTCGGTCTCGGCGAGGCTGCGGCGATGTTCGTTATCGGACTTCCGCTCATGGCATGGCTTCCGAAGCAAAAATTCTTTACGGACTATCTTGACAAATTCACAGGTCGGTAATAAAATCACAATTGCAAATAAGGGGTGCTGAGTTCTCTCGGCTGAGACGGAAAGAATCGAATTTCCGGAACCCTCGAACCTGATCCGGGTAATGCCGGCGTAGGAAACGAAAATTTTTATACAATCGTTTTCCTATGACCGCGCTGCTCAGGCAGCGCGTTTTTTTGCTTTAGGAGGAATTACAATGGCAATGAAGAAGAAAACCTACCTCACTCTCCGCGCTCTGTGCGAGGGCGCGATATTCATCGCTCTGGCTACCGTTCTGAGCATGCTGCCCATCTGGAAAATGCCACAGGGCGGCTCGTTTGACCTCGCCATGCTGCCGATAATTATTTTCTGCGTTCGCTGGGGCTTCGGTCCTTCGCTGATCGTGGGCTTTATCTACGGCGTCATCCAGTTCATGTATGACGGCGGCATCGCCCTCGGCTGGCAGTCCATCGTCGGCGACTACCTCGTGGCTTACACCGTGCTCGCTCTCGCAGGTCTGTTCAAGGGCAAGAAAAACGGCTTTTTCATCGGCACCATCGTCGCCTGTGTAGCCCGCTTCCTCGTTCACTATGTCGTCGGAGCTACCGTTTGGGCAGAGTATATGCCCGAGGTGTTTTTCAACATGACCATGACCACCCCGTGGTTCTACTCGGCACTGTACAACGGTGCGTACATGCTCATCGACATGGTAGCCATCCTCATCGTCGGCGCGCTTCTCTGGAAGCCGCTGGGCAAGTATCTGCGCGGAGAGGATCTGCAGCTCAAAGCGTAATTTGTCGGCTCCGGCGGGCTGAAATGCGCCCACGCTACCCGGACGCTCTTTATCCCGCCGGTTTGTAGGCAAAAAATCCTTGACACGGCAAAAGCATATCGTATATAATAAATTTCCGATGCTTGTCGGCATCGGAAGTTTTCATTTGTCAACTACTTCGGGTAAAAGCCCGATGTTGAGTATCAATTTCTGAAAGGAGTGCAGAAAAATGCTGCGTACTTACCAGCCCAAGAAGCGTCAGCGCAAGAAAGAGCACGGCTTCCGCAAGAGAATGGCAACCGCAAACGGTCGCAAGGTACTCGCCCGCCGCAGAGCGAAGGGCAGAGCAAAGCTGAGCGCCTGATTTGGTAGCTCCGAGCAGGAAAAGCAAATAAATTTTTAGGGCGGGTATTATCCGCCCTTTAGGTGTTTGCGGAAAGCAAGGGTGGGATAATTGGATCTCAGGGTAACTCTGAAGAAAAATTATGAATTCAGGCGGCTTTATAATAAAGGTAAGACCGCCGTTACACCCTATATGGTCGTGTATGCTCTGAAGACCTCGCGCGGTGTGCGCCGCGTGGGCTACACAGTGTCTACAAAGCTGGGGAAGGCAGTCGTGCGCAACAGAGTGCGCCGCCGCCTCAGGGAGATATACAGGCTCAATGCGTCTAGGCTCATTGACAGCGCCGATATAGTCATCGTTGCGAGGACAAGGTGCGTTAACGCCGAGTATGCAAAGCTTGAGTGGGCGTTTATCGGCGCCTGCTGCGAGCTCGGGCTTCTGAAAGGGGAAGCAGAATGAAAAAGCTGCTTCTTGCCCTCATTCGTGTGTATCAGAAATACATTTCGCCGGCTTTTCCTCCGCGATGCAGATTTATTCCGACCTGCTCACAGTATGCCGTTGAAGCCATCGAGAAATACGGGGCTTTGAAGGGCGGCTGGCTCGCCCTGAAGCGGCTGTCGAAGTGCCATCCGTTTCACTTCGGCGAACACAATTTCTTCGATCCCGTTCCCTGACGAGGATCGGAATACAAGGAGAAACTTATGTCATTGGTAGACATTGTTGTCTGGCCGTTTGCCAGACTGCTGGAGATCCTTTATAACTGGACCGACAGCTACGGTCTCGCCATTATTCTCTTTGCTCTGGTAGTCAACCTTATCCTGCTGCCGTTCATGGCAAAGAGCAAAAAGGGTATGATGAAGACCACCCGCATCCAGCCTCAGCTCAAGGAGCTTGAGAAAAAGCACAAAGGCAATCAGCAGAAGTACCAGCAGGAGGTAATGAAGCTGTATAAGGAGCAGGGCGCAAGCCCCACCTCCGGCTGTCTGTGGTCGCTGCTGCCGTTCCCCATCCTGCTCGCGCTGTACGGAGTTATCCGTCAGCCGCTCGGCTACATGATGGGCCTGAGCGACAAGAGCGTAAAGGCACTGACCGAGTGGGCTACCCAGAACGCAGGCTTTGTCGCCTCCAAGCAGGGTACCTATGACCAGATCGGCGTTACGAATGCCATCCACCAGAATTGGGACAGCGTTATAAACGCACTCGGCGATTTCGGCGGCAAGCTGCTCGACATCGACTATTCGTTCCTCGGCATGAACCTCGGTATGGTGCCAAAGTGGAAGATATGGTCCTTTGATTTCAGCAGCGTCGACATCGGCGCTCAGATCGGACTGTTCTTCATCCCGATCATCGCGGCGTTCCTGTCGTGGGCTTCCATGAAGATCAGCCAGGCGACCAATCCTCCTCAGGCAGGCGCGCAGGCTCAGGTCAGCATGAAGACGATGAATCTCATGATGCCCATTATGTCGATATGGATTTGCTTTATCATGCCCGCTGCCCTCGGCGTTTACTGGATAGCAAACAGCTGCTTCGGCATCGTGCGTGATGTTGTGCTCACAAAGCACTATAAGCGCAAGCTCGACATAGAGGATGCAGAGCGCATCGCCGCTCAGAAGGCAAAGGAAGAGGAGATGGCACGCCGTCGTGAGGAGACTGAGCAGCTCCGCGCGGAGGGAGCCACCACCCGCAACAGCAACACCAGCAAAAAGAAGATGCAGGCTCAGCAGAAGCAGATAGACGACGAGCGCCGTGCCGCCACCGAAAGGGCGGAGCGCGAGGCAAGACGCGCACAGCTCGGCATCGAAACGCCGGAAAATCCCTCTCAGGTCGGCAAACGCCGCTATGCAAGAGGCAGAGCTTACGATCCCAACCGCTATGCAGACGAGATGAAGGAGTCTGCCGCTCCGGCGGAAGAGGAGCCTGAACAGTCACAGGAGAATACTGAAACATGATAAAGTCTTTGGAAACCACAGGCCGCACCGAGGAGGAAGCCATCGCTGCCGCCCTCAAGGAGCTCGGACTTGAACGCGACGATGTGTCACTTACCATCGTTGAGCGCGCAAAATCCGGATTTCTGGGCATAGGCGCTTCTCCCGCAGTGGTGCGTGTTGAGTATGAAGTTCCCGATGAGCCCGAAGAAAAGGTCGAGGCAAAGCCCATAGAGACTGCCGCTCCCGCAAAGGCGGAGCCCGTGCAGAGCGAAAACGGCGAGTTTGCGGCGATCAGAACCTTCCTAACAGGACTTCTCGAGCGCATGGGAACTGAGGCGGACATCAGCATCACCCGCCGCGATGCAAAAAGCATTGCAGTTGAGCTCTCCGGCGCAAACATGGGCGCTGTCATCGGCCGCCGCGGCGAAACGCTCGATGCGATACAGCACCTTACAAACTATGTCGTCAACCGCGGCAACGATAAGCATATGCACATATGCGTCGATGCAGAGAGCTATCGTGCAAAGCGCGAGGAATCCCTCGTCCGCCTTGCCGAGAAGATGGCGGCAAAGGTCATAAAGTACAAGCGCAGCATGGCGCTTGAACCGATGAACAGCTATGAGCGCCATATCATCCATGCGGCGCTTCAGGATTATGAGGGCGTAACGACCAGCTCCACCGGCACCGAGCCGAACCGCCGCGTCGTCGTGTCTTACGACCGCCCGCAGAACACCGACAATAAGCCGCAAAGCCGTGAGTGGGCATAAAGCCACCGTATATTGGAGGAATTAACAATGATACTTGAAAAGATCAAAGATATTCTTGCACAGCAGTTTGAAGTATCCGCTGACAGCATTTCCGCAGACACCAATATCGTCGATGACCTCGGCGCAGATTCGCTCGATGTCGTTGAGCTCATCATGTCCGTTGAGGACGAGTTCGGCGTACAGATCTCCGATGAGGATGCAGCCCAGCTTGCTACCGTCGGCAAGATAGTCGAGTATATCGAGGCAAAGCAGTGATCTGAAATGAAAGATCCCCGACCGTCAGGTCGGGGATCTTTTTGTTATGAATTTTCGCCGCCGTTTTCTATCAGACCCAGGAGTCTTTTCAGAAGCCTGCCGAGCTCTTTTACGCTGATCCTTTTGCGCTCCCACATGACCATCATCGTTATATACTGTGTGTATGTCAGACCGATCTCGTCCAAATACGGTTTGTATTTGCGCACGACCTCCTTCGCACAGGCATACATTTGTCAAGAGTTTTTTCGGAAAATTAATTTTGCACTATTAGTATCCGGATCAAAGTGCTGCCGGATATACGGCGGCGCATTGGCATGAGCGAGCTGTCAGAAACGGCGCGGCGGTTTTTGTTGACTTAAAGTCCGGAAAAGAGTAAAATAAACTGATTAAGTGTTTGGTTGTCAGGGGGAGGGTGCTATGGAAAAATTGTCGCACGCGTATATAGTGTCCTCGCCGTCGGAAAATGCGCGCATGAGCAAGGCTTATGAGCTTGCGCAGGAGATGCTGTGCAGCAGTCCGGACAAGCGTCCGTGCGGCGTATGCCGCGACTGCCGCAAGGTCGCGGCGCGCGTCCATCCGGATCTTGCGGTCATATCTCGGCTCACCGACGATAAGGGCAATCGCAAAAAGGAGATACTCGTCGATCAGATCCGCGCGCTCGGCGCCGACGCATATGTTTTGCCCAACGAGGCCGCGGCAAAGGTCTATATCATTGCCGATGCCGACTGCATGAACGAGCAGGCACAGAACGCCGCGCTCAAGCTGTTCGAGGAGCCGCCCGAGGGAGTTCATTTCATCCTGTGCGCGGCAAATCCCGATAAGCTCCTCATAACGGTCAGATCGCGCTGCACGACGGTCAGATGCACCGGAGCGGAGGATGCCGAGGATGAAAAAACGGCGCAGCTTGCCGACGAGTTTGCCGCACTTTTGGATAAAAACGATGTGCCCGGCGTAACGGCGTGGTGCTTTGAGCACGAAAAGCTCGATGCGCAGCAGACGGCGGATTTTCTGTGTGCACTAAAAAAGCGCCTTGTGGGTATGCTTATATCAACGCAGGATAAACAACGCGTAATGGATATTATAAGGCTCGTTGACCGCTGCCTTGAGTACAGAACGGTCAACACGGGCATAAAACACATTCTTGGACTGCTGGTAGTAGGCTCGGCGGCGGAAACGAGGAAAACAATTGACTGAGGTTATAAGCGTAAAATTCAAAAACAGGGGCAAGAGCTATTTCTTTGCGCCCAACGGAAAGGATGTAAAAAGCGGGCAGCAGGTCATCGTTGAAACGAGCAAGGGTCTCGAAATGGCTGACTGCGTTCGCGGAAATCATATGGTGGAGGACACGGCGGTAGTACAGCCGCTGCGACCGGTGATAAGGATAGCAACGCGCGACGATCTCCGCGTTGCCGAGATAAACAAGCAACGCGAAAAAGAGGCGTTTGAGATATGCCAGCAGAAGATAGCCGAGCATGGGCTTGATATGAAGCTGGTGGATGTCGAGTGCAATTTCGAGGGCAATAAGACGATGTTCTTCTTCACCTCCGACGGCAGAGTTGACTTCCGCGAGCTCGTAAAGGACCTCGCGGGCATATTTCGCAACCGCATCGAGCTTCGACAGATCGGCGTTAGAGACGAGGCAAAAATGCTCGGCGGTCTCGGCATATGCGGCAGACCGTTCTGCTGCAGCCAGTTTATCGACGAGTTCCAGCCGGTCTCGACCAAAATGGCAAAGGTGCAGTCGATGTCGCTCAACCCCGGCAAGATCTCCGGTAGCTGCGGCAGACTCATGTGCTGCCTGAGATATGAGCAGGAGGCGTATGAGGACCTGATGAAGAGCGTTCCCAAGCAGGGCGCGTTCGTTGAAACTCCGGCGGGCTACGGCGTTGTCACGCAGGTAAATCTCCTGCGTCAGCTCGTGAAGGTAAAGCTCGACGGCGAGGGCGACGACACGGTAAAGACTTACCGCTCCGTAGAGGTGGCGACCGTCCCCGGCGGCAGACCAAAGGACGGCGAGACTCCGCCATCTGTGCTCAAATATGTCCCCGAGCCCGAGGAGGACGAAGAGGAAGAGAACGAGTGGAAGCTGCCAGAGCTGTTCGCGGCGGAGCCCGAGGAGATCACGGAGCACTCCGAGCCCGCGAAAAAGCGCAGCCGCAGCCGTCGAAACCGCCGAGGCGGCAGCAGGAAGCCCGCAGAGCCGAAGCAGCCTCAGCCCGCGCCCAAGCAGCCGGAGGATGACGCGGCTAAAAAGAGCGTTCGCCCCAAGCCGAGAAATAACCGCAGAGGCGGCGGCAAGAAACCGGCGCCCCAGCAGAGCGATGCACCCGCACAGCAGCGCAAAAATGCCGACGGAGAGAAAAAGAAGTCCGGCGGCCGTTGGTTTTATCACTGCGGCAAGCCGAAAAGCAAAGGCACGCAGCAGGACAAGTGAGGCTTCCGGAGGATAAGATATGAAAAAAGAAAATAAAGAAAAAAAGCGGATGAGCATGAAGACCAAGTGGGTGATAACGCTTGTATTATGCATCCTTGCGGTCGTCACCGTCGTAGTAGTAGCAGGCGACGGCTGCTTCGACTTCCGCCCCGGCTCGGTTCAGGCAAATGACAATGCCGTGCTGGAAAGTGCCGCTCCCGACGATAAGGATACCGGCAAGACCGGCAGCGAAACCTACACCGTGCTTGTCACCGCCGGCAACGGCGGAACGACCGATCCCAGCGGCAGCGTGAGCGTTGCCGAGTGGGGCAGCATCACGGTCAATATAACGCCCAGCGAGGGCTACGAGATCCAGTCGGTCAGCATAGACGGCTCGGACAAGGGACCTCTTGAGAGCTACACTCTCTCGAACATCACGGAAAACCACAGCATAATCGCAACCTTCGTGAAAAAGCCGGAGCCCACTCCGACCCCGACTCCCACGCCCACCGCAGCGCCCGAGGAATAAACAAAAACTCCGTTCGATAGTGCATCGAACGGAGTTTTATTATGCGCTTATCTTTCAGAGCATGCTTCCGGCAAAACGGATGAGCATCGTTGCGACCTGCGCGCGTGTGGCGCTCGTTTTGGGCGATATAGTCGTGCTCGTAAGTCCCTTGATTATGCCTGCGCCGACCGCCCAGCACATGCTCTCGCGTGCGTATTCGCCGACATCGTGGGCATCCTCATAGTCGCCTATGTCAGAGTAAACATCGGTGGGGTAGCCCATGTAATTTGCGTATCTGTGCAGCATGGTTGCAAGCTGCTCGCGCGTGAGCGTGTCGTTGGGCTTAAACGAGCCGTCAACAAAGCCGTTTGCAATGTGGTGCTCGGATGCCCAGAGGACGGCATCGTAATAATAGCCCTCCTCATCGAGGTCGTTGAAGGGATTTTCCATACCGGATACATCCTCGCCATTGCCGCCGAGACGGTACAGCACCGTTACGAGCATCGCGCGGGTCATTGCGATGTCGGGGCTGAAGGTCGTTGCGCTCGTGCCCTTAAACAGCCCGTTTGAAACAGCTGCATCAATGTCGTTGTGCGCCCAGAAGCTGGCGGGAACATCTGTAAAGCTCTTCGACGGGCAACTATCCCCCAGAGGGCACATGCCGGACGGCGTGGAGCCGTCGGACCATACGGCGACGAGACTGCGCGATACATCGGCAACGGTGGATGAGTATATCGCACTGCCGGTCTTGGTGTCCTTCCAATAGCTGAGCGTGTAGCCCGAGCGGGTGGCGGTGGGGAGGGTTCCGTAGGGACTGCCCTTATAGTAGATAACTACTCTGTTGCCCTTCACGGTGCCCGCGCCCGCATCCAAAATGAGATACACGAAATTCGTGTTGTCGGTGTGATAGTTGTTGTACAGGAATATCTCCGCCTCATTTATGCGGCGCGTTAAGAGACCGGGAAGGATCTCGCCGCCGGCAGAGCACAGAACGCCGAAGGAGTCGGCAAGCTCAAGGTCGGATATGCGGTTGCCGTAGCCGTCTTTGAAGCCCGCCTGCACATAGCGGGAGAGCCTCCACGAGTCGTAATATTCGACCCAGCCGGTGCCGAAGTTATATGTAAGGCTGAGCATTGCGTCGAACTGGTTCTGCGTGAGGTTGAGGCTATACTTGTCGTTCCAGCGATTTACGGCGTTTTCAAACGCCTTTATGTCCTGCTCGAAATATGCGTCGGCCTGCTCCTCGGTTATTGTCATACCCTCGTATACATCGGAGCCGTAGTGCCCGTAGCCTATCGTCCAGTGCTCCTCACTCGGGTGAGCCTTATATGCTCTGAGGACACATCCCTCCCAGCTTTTTATAAGAAGCTTGATGTTCTCGCTTGCCGTCATATTACTGTCTGCGAGCACCGCCGTAGGCGCGATCGAGACGAGCATGACGACTGCAAGCAGGATCGATATGTATCGTTTCATTAGTGTTTCCTCTCAAATTCTTGGGTGAAAATAAGTTTAAAAATATGTGGCAAAATTATTACATTCTGCATTTTAGCAAAAAAACATTGAAAAATCAAGGTTTTTGTTGTCGTAAGGAATAAGTGGAAATTAAACGGCGGTCCGTGCGGAGCGGACAAAAGCACGAAAGTCGGAAAAAGTCGCCGAAACAACGCGGCGGCAGGGGGCGTATTTTGTCAGAGCCGCTTATTGACACGGGCATTGGGATATTATAAAATTTATTGTAAAAACATTTTTCAGATGAGGAGCTGATAGCCATGCGTGATTACAGCAAGGAATTTGCCGACAGAGTGCGGTTCATACGCGAGCTTGTTGAGAAAAGCGGCGTTGACGGCATAGTTTTCGGAAACTCCGGCGGCAAGGACTCCGCGCTCGTTGGCATTCTGTGCAAGTTTGCCTGCGAGAACACCGTAGGCATAATGATGCCCTGCGCGTCAAAGCGCAATTTTGAGCAGGATATGAAGGATGCCAAGGAGGTAGCCGAGCATTTCGGCATAGAAAGCCGCGTTATCGACCTGACCGATGTGCGTCAGGCTGAGATAGACAGGCTTCAGGGCATAACTACGCTCACAAACGCGGCGGTAAACAACATCGCCCCGCGCCTGCGCATGACAACGCTTTATGCGGTGGCGGCATCCGAGTACCGCCTTGTTGCCGGAACCGGCAACCGCAGCGAGCGGTATATGGGCTATTTCACAAAGTGGGGCGACGGCGCCTGCGACTTTAACCCCATCGCCGATCTCACCGCGACCGAGATAATAGAATTTCTCAAATGGCTCACCGCACCCGCTGCCATCATAAACAAAGCCCCCTCCGCGGGACTGTTCGACGGTCAGACCGACGAAAACGAAATGGGCGTCAGCTATCGCGCGATAGACAACTATATAAACGGCGGCGAGGTCACCGCGACCGAGAAGAGAATAATCGACCGCTTCCACAGAAACAGCGCTCACAAGCGCACCGGAATAACGGTGTTCAAGGAGATAGATGAGTAAGCACGAGTTTTATGAAAATCCCCTGTGCGGCAGATATGCCGGCGAGGATATGAAAAGGCTTTTTTCCGACGACTTCAAGTTCTCTACATGGCGCAGGCTTTGGATAGTGCTTGCCGAGAGCGAAAAGGAGCTCGGACTTGAGATAAGCGCCGCGCAGATCGAGCAGATGAAGGCGCACATAAACGACATTGACTATGATGCCGCCGCGCGCCACGAGCACGAGGTGCGCCACGATGTTATGGCTCATGTGCTCACCTTCGGCGAGTGCTGCCCCGACGCAAAGCCCATAATCCACTTGGGCGCGACGAGCTGCTATGTCGGCGATAACACGGACATCATCCGTATGCGCGAAGCCCTCCGGCTCGTGCGCAGAAAGCTCATAAACGCGATCGCCGCGCTGCGCGGTTTTGCGCAGGAGCATAAGGACACGCCGACACTTGCGTACACGCATTTTCAGGCCGCCCAGCCCACCACCGTCGGCAAGCGCGCAACTCTGTGGGCGTATGACCTTTTAAACGATCTCGAGCAGCTTGAGTATCAGCTCGGCAGGCTTGAGCTTTTGGGCTGTAAGGGTACCACCGGCACCGGCGCAAGCTTTCTTGAGCTTTTCGACGGCGACGAGGAGAAGGTCATGCGGCTCGAAGCGCTCATCGCAGAGAAAATGGGCTTTGACCGCTGCGCGCCCGTGAGCGGGCAGACATATTCGCGCAAGGTCGATTTCTCCGTTTTGCAGGTGCTGTCGGCTATCGCGCAGAGCGCGTCGAAGTTCTCAAGCGACATTCGGCTCCTGTCTCACCTTAAAGAGGTGGATGAGCCATTCGAGGCAAAGCAGATAGGCTCGTCGGCAATGGCGTATAAGCGCAACCCCATGCGGTCCGAGCGCATTGCGTCGCTGTCGAGGTTTGTTATAAACGATGTGCAGAATGCCGCGTTCACGGCGTCGAGCCAGTGGCTCGAGCGCACGCTCGATGATTCGGCAAACCGCCGGCTGAGCATCCCCGAGGCGTTTCTTGCGGTTGACGGCATACTGAACCTCTATATAAACATCGTGACCGGTATGCGGGTCTATCCCGCCGTTTGCAGAAAGCATCTTGACGATGAGCTGCCGTTCATGGCGAGCGAGAATATCCTCATGTACTGCGTGAAGCATAAGGGCGGCGACCGTCAGGAGCTGCACGAGCGCATAAGGGTGCATTCCGTTGCCGCCGCGCAGCAGGTAAAGCTCTACGGCGAGAAAAACGACCTTATTGAGCGCATAATGGCTGACCCCGCTTTCGACCTCAATAAAGAGGAGCTCAACGAGCTGTGCGATGCGCGCGGCTTTACCGGAATGGCGGAGCATCAGACCGAAAAATTCATAAAAGAGTATCTTGATCCTGTCATCGGCAAAAACGAGTCCGAGCTCGGTGTCGAGGCAAGTGTAAATGTATAAAAAGGAGCAAAAAACTATGTTAACTGCGATCGTGGGAACCAACTGGGGCGATGAGGGCAAGGGCCGTATGGTCGATCTGCTCTCGGAAAAGTATGATATTGTTGTCCGCTATCAGGGCGGCAACAACGCCGGTCACACCGTGGTGAACGACAAGGGAAAGTTTATCCTGAATCTGCTGCCGTCGGGCGTACTGCGCGATGACACCGTGAATATGCTCGGCGCGGGAATCGTTATCGACCTTGAGCATCTGTTCAATGAGGTCAATCGCCTGCGCGAGGGCGGCATAGCGATAAGCCCCGCCAACCTCAAGATAAGCGACCGTGCGACCATCTGCATGCCCTATCACAAGCTCCTTGACGGCCTGGAGGAGGACAGGCTCGGAGATAAGAAGTTCGGCTCTACCCGCCGCGGCATTTCCCCCGTCTACGCCGATAAGTACATGAAAAAGACCCTGCGCATGGGCGACCTTAAAAACCTCGACCACCTGCGCGAGCGCGTTGACGGTATCGTCGAGTGGAAAAACCTCACCGTTGCCGGCGGCTACGGTCACGAGCCCATCAGCACCGATGAGATCATGGCGTGGCTCGAAAAGTTCGGCAAGCCCTTTGAGGAGTATGTCTGCGACACCACCGTTTACCTCACCGAGGCGGTGAAAAATGGCAGTTCCGTCATGTTCGAGGCGCAGCTCGGCGCTCTGCGCGACATCGACTTCGGCATCTACCCCTACACCTCGGCATCTACCACACTCGCGGCTTACGCGCCCATCGGCTCCGGCGTTCCTCAGCTCAAGCTCGATGAGAGCATCGGCATCATGAAGGCTTATTCAAGCTGCGTCGGCGAGGGACCGTTCACCTGCGAGCTCTTCGGCGACGAGGCTCACGCCCTGCGTGAGGCAGGCGGAGAGTACGGCGCCGCGACCGGCCGTCCCCGCAGAGTCGGCGGCTTCGATGTCGTTGCGTCCCGCTACGGCACAATGATGCAGGGCTGCACCGCGATAGCGCTCACAAAGCTCGATGTTATGAGCTATATGGATAAGATCCCCGTGTGCGTGGCTTACGAGCTCGACGGCAAGCGCATCGAAAACTTCCCCGGCAACATCGAGGAGCTCGAGCGCGCAAAGCCCGTTTACGAGTACCTCGAGGGCTTCAAGTGCGATATTTCCGGCTGCCGCAAGCCCGAGGATCTGCCCAAGGCGGCACTTGACTATGTGAAGTATATCGAAAAGGCAGTAGGCTGCCCGATAAAATATGTTTCAGTCAGCGCCGAGCGCGAGGGCTGCATCGAGATGTTTTAACGGAGGATGTTAAGAATGCACAATCAGCGTGTGCTTGTTCTGGACTTCGGCGGTCAGTATAATCAGCTCATCGCCCGCAGAGTCCGCGAATGCAATGTCTACTGTGAGGTAAAGCCCCATAGCATGACCATAGATGAGATTAAGGCGTATGACCCCATCGGCATCATCTTCACCGGCGGCCCCCAGAGTGTTTACGCCGCGGGCTCGCCGCAGGTAGACCCCGAGATATTCACACTCGGTGTGCCGGTGCTCGGCATCTGCTACGGCTGCCAGCTCATGGCGCATTACCTCGGCGGCGAGGTCACCGCCGCGCAGTCGGACACTGCCCGTGAATACGGCAAGACCCCGACATTTTTCGAGGCCGACTGCAAGCTGTTTAAAGATCTGCCCGCAGAGAGCGTGACATGGATGAGCCACGGCGATTACATGGCGAAGGTGCCCGAGAGCTTCCGGCTCGTTGCGCACAGTGCCGCCTGTCCCACGGTCGGCATCTGCGACGAGAGCCGCGGGTTCTACGGCGTGCAGTTCCACCCCGAGGTAAACCACACCGAGTACGGTCAGAAAATGCTGCACAACTTCCTTTACGAGGTCTGCGGCGCAAAGGGTGATTGGACGATGGGCGACTATATGCGCGCGTCCGTCGCGTCTATCCGCGAAAAGGTCGGCGACGGCAAGGTGCTGCTCGCGCTCTCCGGCGGGGTTGATTCCTCCGTCGCGGCGGCGCTGCTTGCGGAGGCCGTCGGTTCGCAGCTCACCTGCATTTTCGTTGACCACGGTCTCATGCGCAAGGACGAGGGCGACGAGGTCGAAGCTGCGTTTAAAAACTGGGATATAAATTTCATCCGCGTAAACGCCGAGGAGAGGTTTCTGACAAAGCTCGCGGGTGTTGCCGAACCCGAGGCGAAGCGCAAGATAATAGGCGAGGAGTTTATCCGCGTTTTCGAGGACGAGGGCAAAAAGATCGGCGCCGTTGACTATCTGGCTCAGGGCACTATCTACCCCGATGTCATCGAGTCCGGCACCAATGTCGCGGCGGTCATAAAAAGCCACCACAATGTCGGCGGTCTGCCCGACTATGTCGATTTCAAGGAAATAATCGAGCCGCTGCGCCTGCTGTTTAAGGACGAGGTGCGCGCGCTCGGCAGAGAGCTCGGCCTGCCCGAGTATCTGGTTATGCGCCAGCCGTTCCCCGGTCCGGGACTTGCCATCCGCGTCATCGGCGATATTACAAAGGAGAAGCTCAATATTCTCCGTGAGGCGGACTTCATATTCCGCGATGAGATCGCCAAGGCGCATCTCGAGAGCACGATGAATCAGTACTTCGCGGTGCTGACGAATATGCGCTCGGTCGGCGTCATGGGCGACGGCAGAACATATGATTATACCCTCGCGCTGCGCTCGGTCACGACGACCGACTTCATGACCGCCGATTGGGCACGCATCCCCTATGATGTGCTCGACAAGGTCTCCGTGCGCATCGTAAACGAGGTCAAGGGCATAAACCGCATCGTCTACGACATAACCTCCAAACCCCCCGCAACCATCGAGTGGGAATAACTGACAAAACCAGCAAAGCCTTGAAAACACTGGGGTCTTAAAG
>SAMEA104315424__coassemble_315_pt1 | contig 131689 bp, 132 predicted proteins | sample SAMEA104315424__metabat2_low_PE_018 | metagenome-assembled genome bin SAMEA104315424 (sample SAMEA104315424) | gut metagenome | biome: Monkey gut; feature: monkey-associated habitat; material: faeces | place: China | collected 2013 | reverse complement strand
CGAGATACCGGAGTTTGAGCCGCCCGAGCCCATTCGTGACGAAGCGCCCGATGAGGAGATATTCTCAGCCGCGGTGGAAACGGCTCCGGCAAAGCGCAATGCGGACGGGTTCGGATTTGACCGCGGCGAGATAATCGCGCAGTTTAATTCCGACGGCAGCGTGCGCAGAGGCTCCGAGACGATCGACCCCGCCGCGATAGCCGCCGAGTTTGAAGGCTACGGCAGAGCGCCGAGCTCTCACAAGCCGCCCGAGCCGGTGATGCATGAGCCTATACCGGAATCCGAGCCCGAGCCGCCGATAAAAGCCGCCCGCGAAGCTGCCGCGATGATAAACGCTGCGGCGGAGAAGGCTGCCGTACACGGCGACATGGCTCTCGACGAGGTAGACAGAATAGTCGCCGAAGTCAGGCAGGAGCTCGATATGCGCTCTCGGGTGATAGAGCCCGTGTCCGAGCCTGAGGAGCCGGTGCAGGAGTTTGTACCGGAGCCCACGCGCGAACGCATCGAGGGAGAGCCTGTAACAAGTGAGCCAGAGCCCGATCTTTACGAAGACTCCGGACTACTTGACGATGCCGACGAGGACTATGCCTCAAACGAGGACTTTGTTCCTCCCGAGGAACCACCCAAGCGCGCGCAGAAGCGCAGCCGCTCGTTCCGAGAGTCGGTCGCCGTTCCGTTTATATCCGCGCTTGCCTTCATCGCAATGAAGGTAAAGCAGAGTCAGGTGACAATAGGCTCGGCAAGCTACGAAACGGAGGATCTCGGCGAGGAGATGCCGCCGGACAAAGCGGCAAGGTTCTACGGAAAGCACATTGCGGGACTGCGCGTGAGGGCAAGGATCTCCTTTATTCTGTGCGCAGTGCTCATTTACATAGCCTATGGGCTCCCTCTCGGCGGGGCGCTCGTTGACACCGGCGTTAAAAGCGCTGTGAGCCTTATCCTGATGCTCTGCGTCATGATATGCGGGCTCGATATTATAACAACGGGCATAATGAGTCTCGTGCGGTTTAAAATGCATGCTTACTCGCTTATTGCGGTATCTTGCCTTATATGCATGATAGATGCGTTTTTGGTCGCGGGCGGTATCAGTGAAAAGACTCTGCCGTTTTGCGTAGTGCCCTCGCTCACCATCGCGTTCGCGCTGCTCGGCAGCATACTGAATGTGCGCAGCAACAGGATAATCCTGAACACTGCCGCCTCCGCGCGAAACCCATCAACGCTCACGGCTGAAACGCCGATCACCGGCGGCGATATAACCCTCGTCAAGGCTCACCGCACGGCTGACGGCATTGTGCGCCGCACCGAGGAGGAGGGACCGGACGAGTCCGTTTTCGGCATACTCACTCCGTATTTTATCGCAGCGGCTCTCGTTTTGAGCCTTATAGCCGCCGTTATAAGCAAAAATTTTGCGGGCTTTGCTCACATTCTGTCCGGCATTTTCGTGTGCTCGGCTCCCGCGGCGATGCTGCTCACATTCCCGCTGCCGTTTTTCGTTTCGACGAAGGGGCTTATCCGCACGGGCTCTGCCATAGCGGGCTGGTCTGGGCTGTACGACATAGGGAAATCAAAGCACATTATAATAACCGATGCCGACCTCTTTCCCAAGGGCTGCGTCAAGATCGGCAAGGTGCACATTCTCTCCGGCATGAAGCCGGAAAAGGTCATTTCGTTTGCCGGCAGCATAATTTCCGCATCCGGAAGCTGCATGGTATCGCCATTTTCCGATCTCATGCGCAAGGCAAACGCCTCACTCCTGACCGTTGAGGGCTTCACGGTGCACGAAAGCGGCGGGCTTAAAGCCATGGTCGACGGCGAGGAGGTCCTGTGCGGCGACGCTGCATTCATGCGGCTTATGGGCGTTGTGCTGCCGGAGAAATATGTGCTCAGGGGAGGCGTGTACATCGCCGTTTCGGGCAAAATATGCGGCGTTTTCGAGATGCAGTACACCGCGACCGATGCCGTTAAGGACGCGCTCACCGAGCTTATGAGCTCCGGCAGGCACGCAATATTTGCCGTGCGCGATTTTAATGTCACGCCGCAGATGCTGTCGGTCAAGTTCGATATGCCGACCGACGGGTTCGATTTCCCGCCATATACCGAGCGCTACGCCGTTTCGGGCGCGGAGCCTTCCGACGGAAGCCGCCCCGCCGCACTCATCTCGCGTGAGGGACTCGGCGCGCTCGTCTCCCTTGCGGGACAGGGAAAACGGCTGTACGGCAGGATAAGACTAAATGTCATGCTCAGCGTTATGAGTGCGGTTATCGGCATGATAACGGCGTTTATCATGAGCCTCGGCGCGGGCGCAGGCGTTACCGCCGTGCTGACATATATGCTCGCGTGGCTGCTCATTTCGGTCATACTGGCATTTGCGTCATAAAAAAATGTTGCGCTTGTTTTTTAAGTAGTGTATAATCAACCCGGTTAACTATAATTTTTTAATATATCTTTAGAGAGGAAGCAACACATGAGCTACGAAACCAAGAACATAAGAAACATCTGCTTCATGGGTCACGGCAACAGCGGTAAGACCAGTCTTGCTGAAAGCATGCTGTTCACTACCGGCGCTATTGACCGCATGGGCAAGGTCACCGACGGCAACACCGTCTGCGACTACGACGCTGAAGAGATCAAGCGCCAGATCACCATCGCAACCTCCGTCGCTCCCGTAAACTTCGGCGGCTGCAAGATCAATGTGCTCGACTGCCCCGGATATTTCGACTTCGTGGGCGATGTCCTCGCCGCTATCCGCGTTGTCGAGGCAGGCATCATCTTCTGCTCCGCAAAGGACGGCATCACCGTCGGCGCGGAGAGAAGCTGGAAGTACCTCAAGGCAGCCGGCGTTCCCGCAATGTTCTACATCTCCAAGCTGGACGAGGAGCACGGCGATTACTACGGCGTTCTGGCAGCTCTTAAAGAAAAATACGGCGCAAGCATCTGCCCCGTCATGATCCCCATGTCCGACGGCACCGGCGTTATCGACCTCGTTCATAACACCGCTTACCAGACCAAGGGCGGCAAGACCGCAAAGGTCGCCGTTCCCGCCGACGATGCGGACAAGGTAGAAGAGATGCGCATGGAGCTCATGGAGGCCGCCGCGGTCACCGAAGAGCTCATGGAGAAGTTTCTTGACACCATGGAGCTTTCCGACGCAGAGATAGTCGAAGGTCTCAAGGCAGGTCTTGCCGAGCGCAGCGTCGTTCCCGTCGTCTGCGGCGCGGCAATGTCCAACATCGGCACCGAGGCTGTCATGCAGGCAATCTGCGACTATGTTCCCGCTCCCGAGGATAAATCCGCAGAGCCCGTTTGCGGCTTTGTTTTCAAGACCGTTTCCGATCAGTTCGGCAAGTACAGCTTCGTGAAGGTCGTTTCCGGCAAGATAACCGCCGACCTTTCCCTGCGCAATGTCCGCGCATCCAGCACCGACAAGCTCGGTAGACTTTACACCATCTGTGGCAAGAAGACCACCGAGGTCAAGGAAGCCTGCTGCGGCGATATAGTCGCCGTCGGCAAGATGGAGTGGAAGACCGGCGACACGGTCTGTGATCCCAAGAACGAGACCGAGCTGCCCGCTCTGGTCATGCCCGATCCCTGCTACTCCATGGCTATCTCCCCCAAGACCAAGGGTCAGGACGACAAGGTCGCCGGCGGTCTTGCAAGACTCAACGAAGAGGATGTTTCCTTCACTCTCGTCAACAACGCCGAGACCCATCAGATGGTCATTTCCGGCGCAGGCGACATTCAGGTCGATGTTCTGTGCGCAAAGCTCAAGAGCCGCTTCGGTGTTGAGACCGAGCTCAAGCCCGCCCGCGTCGCTTACCGCGAGAAGATAAAGGGCAAGGTCGAGGCTCACGGCCGCCACAAGAAGCAGTCCGGCGGTTCCGGTCAGTTCGGCGATGTTTGGATCCGCTTCGAGCCGCAGGACGAGCAGGACGACATGATCTTCGCAGAGGAAGTATTCGGCGGCTCCGTTCCCAAAAACTTCTTCCCCTCCGTTGAAAAGGGTCTGCGCAACGCGGTCACCAAGGGCGTTCTCGCCGGTTACCCACTCGTCGGTCTGAAGGCGACTCTGTACGACGGCTCCTACCATCCTGTTGACTCGAACGATATGGCATTCCAGACCGCCGCTCGCCTTGCGTATCAGGACGGCATCCCCAGAGCAAAGCCCACCATTCTCGAGCCTATCGGTCTGCTTCAGGTAACCATTCCCGACGCAAACCTCGGCGATATAATGTCCGACATCTCCTCCAAGCGCCGCGGCACCGTTCTCGGTATGAACGCCGAAGACGGTATGCAGACGGTCGAGGCTGAGGTCCCCATGGCAGAGATGAGCTCTTACACCATCGATCTGCGCTCCATGACTCAGGGCCGCGGCTCGTTCACCTGCAAGTTTATCCGCTATGAGGAGGCTCCCGGCAATGTCCAGCAGAAGGTCATTGAGGAAGCAAAGGCTCTGGCTGAGGCTGAGTAATTTATGATAGTAAACGGCGGGCACTTATGCCCGCCGTTTTTCAGGTGAAACTATGAAATTCAAGATACCCGAAATTAAGATCAAAAAGCCGCGCAAAGCCGATGAGCAGGAGTCCGAACAGGTCGTTGAGGAAAACGACGGTGCGGAGGAGATACTCGACGAGCTTGAGGACACTCAGGAAATTCCCGAGCAGCCCGAGCCGGAGCCCGAAAAGCCGCAGAGCCGCGGAATGGAAATTTCCGAATCGCAGCTCCGCACGATATGGGCGGGCGAGATAGGCTTCGGGCTCATCATGGCGCTCGCGGCGATCGTAATAGCCTTTATAAAATGAAAAAGAACCCTCCACGGGTTCTTTTTCATTTTATCTGATTATGCCTTTTATGAACGCGGGCTTTTCCACCGGATGGTCAACGAGCGTGTAGCAGGAGTTGAGCATTTCGGCAGCCTTCTGCGCCGCCTCGATGCTCTGAGCGTGGATGGTTGCAAGGCTTTCGCCCGCTTTCACCTCGTCTCCTACCTTCTTTTTGAGGATAACGCCGACAGACAGGTCGATAACGCTCTCCTTCGTGGCTCTGCCGCCGCCGAGATGCATGGACACAAGCCCTACCTTGTCGGCGCTTATGTGCTTTACATAGCCCGAGCGGTTGCAGACGGCTTCGTACTGCACAGGCGCCATGGGCAGCAGCGAGGTATCATATACCGCGCGCTTATCGCCCTCCTGACCCTCAACGAGCTCGGCAAGCTTATTGAGTGCAGAGCCGTCCTCAATGCCCTTTTCGAGCATTGTGCGGGCCTCAGCATCATCCTTTGCTATGCCCGCTTCGGTGAGTATGCACGCGCCGAGGGTCAGGCACAGCTCAAGCAACTCGCCCTTCTTCTCGCCGCGCAGCACCTCGATAGCCTCCTTGACCTCGAGCGCGTTGCCGATGGCGTTGCCGAGAGGCTCGTCCATGTCGGTTATTACGGCAACCGTCTTTTTGCCGGCAAGCTTTCCGACGGCGGTGAGGTTTTCGGCGAGCTCATGCGCATCCTCGGTGGTTTTCATAAACGAGCCGCTGCCGGATTTTACATCAAGGACGATAACATCCGCGCCCGCCGCGAGCTTTTTGCTCATTATTGAGCTTACGATAAGCGGTATGCTCGGCACCGTGCCGGTGACATCGCGCAGAGCGTACATCTTCTTGTCCGCGGGATCGAGATCGGCTGTCTGACCGGCGATGGCAATTCCGAAGTCGTTTACATTGGACATGAATTTTTCCTCGGAAATACCGGTGTTGAAATTGGGGAAGCTCTCAAGCTTGTCTATGGTGCCGCCGGTGTGACCCAGTCCCCTGCCGGACATTTTCGCTATCTTCACGCCCTGTGCCGCGACCATGGGGCAGAGAATGAGCGAGGTCTTGTCGCCGACGCCGCCGGTGGAGTGCTTATCCGCCTTAACGCCCTTTATGGCGCTCAGATCCAGCGTTTCGCCGGAATCGCGCATCGCCATGGTGAGCTCAAGCGTTTCCTCTCTGTCCATGCCGCGCAGCAGGATAGCCATTAAAAGCGCAGACATCTGATAGTCGGGAATATCTCCCTTTGTATATCCGTCCACGACGAATTTTATCTCGTCCGCGCTGAGCTTTCCCCCATCGCGTTTTTTTACTATAATATCAGTCATCAGCATAACCGACACCTCCAGCGTTTTGTTAATAATGCCATCATATTAACACATATCGCCGAGGATTTCCACATATATCACAAATTTCTTTCAAATATGATGTAGGTCATGCCGTCTATGTGCCGCAGCTTATCCGACACTCTGCCGAGTCTGTGTGCATCTGCGGGTATTGCGAGCGCGTTTTTGCTCACAAGGCAGCCCATTCTGCCCCGCCGCCACACGGTGTCGGCAGCTTGACAGGCGGGCACTATCGGTGCATCGGCGGCGTACTCTATCGCTTTCGGCAGCTTTTCCATGTCACTGCGGCTGAATTTGCGGTGCAGCGTCATACCACCGCCGGCAGGCTGGAGCGTTCCCAAAAGCGCACTTTCGCCCCCGCCGTAGAGATATAAGCGCACGGGCTTTCGCGGCGCAAATGCGCATTTTGCGCTCATGACGGTCATGAGCCCCTCGGCAGACGCCGTAAGGCTGCCGCACTTTCTTCCCTCTATGTAAACCGGATATTCCATTTATCTGTCCTTTCATACGACCGCTCCCCAAGCTTTCGCTCGGGGAGCTTATAGCTTACGGGACTCTTATAGTCCGAAGCTCACGGCAATGGCGTTGTCTACCTTGTTCATGGTACTCTCATCCAGCTTGCCCATGCGCTCGCGCAAACGCGATTTATCAATGGTGCGTATCTGCTCAAGCAGGATAACGCTGTCGCGTGAAAGCCCTACGCTCTGCGCGTTTAACTCTATATGAGTCGGCAGCCGTGCCTTGCCGGTCTGACTGGTTATGGCTGCGGCAATAACCGTTGGGCTGTGCTTATTGCCGGTATCGTTCTGAACTATGAGCACCGGACGCATACCGCCCTGCTCGGAGCCCACGACGGGGCTAAGGTCTGCGTAAAAAACATCTCCGCGCTTGACTATACTCAATTTGATTCACACTCCGGAATTATAGTCGCCCGCTACATCTTATGTAGTGCGCTGACTATATTCTCCCACGGCAGTGTGATTTTTATTCAGCTTATGCTCCAGTCGGAAATATCAATGAACACAACGGTCTGCTCCTTATAGCTTATCTCGGCGCTTATGGGAGCGAGTTCGGCGCTTATCCAGACCGTTACAAGGTAATCGTCGGCGGGCACGAGCCGCGCCGCTATGTTATCGCCCTCGACCCATGTTATCTCCGTGTGCGCACCGGTAAGCGCCCGCGCGAAAAGCGGCAGCGCCGACATTGGACTGAGCTCGGCTGCCTCAAGAGTTCCTATGTCGAGCATGGCTCCATCGTATTCAAGGCTGAGGTCGTTATCTTTAAGATGCGCTTTTATACCGGCGAGCATTTCAGGCTCTATGACCTCGACCGAGGCTCCGTCGGCATTCTGCTCGTATCTCAGCTTAAACTCCGCCGTTTTATCGTCATACTCCGTTCTGACATCGGCAGTAAACGATATATTCTCCGCCTCGGCTGTACGGCTTACAAACTTTGCAAACTGCTCCTCGCCTGTGTCGGCGCAGGCGCACAGCAGCATCGCAATGCACATTATGAGCGGCACGATTTTTTTCATACAGCATCCTCCGTAAAATTCGATATGTTTAATCCTATTCATAAGCTTTGCCCGACATTATTGAAATTTACTCTTGACATTTAATTAAATGTGGGATTTAATATCATGGTAACAGGCTTTGAAGCGGGAAAATAATATCGTTTGCATCACTCAGAGAACGGCGGTCGTCGGCTGAAAGCCGCCCGTGGTGCTGGTATTCGGTTCGCCTGCAGAGCTCCGGCTAATCACCGGCGGCGGTTCCGTTATAACCGACAAGTGCGATAAACATCGAATCAGGGTGGTACCGCGGAAGCATGGTCTTTCGTCCCAATGGGGCGTGAGGCTGTTTTTTTATGTTTATTTTATGTTCTAATGATAAGGAGAGACACAATGAAAGCACTCATGAACCAGCTCAGAGAAAGTGCCGTAAATGCAATTCTCAATGCTGACAGTCCCGAGAGTCTTGATGCACTCAGAGTAAAATATCTCGGCAAAAAGGGCGAGCTCACCGCTATTCTCAAGCAGATGGGCAAGCTCTCCGCGCAGGAGCGCCCCGTTATGGGTCAGCTCGCAAACCAGATCCGCGCAGAGCTCGAGCAGGCGATAGACCAGACCCGCGAAAAGCTCGAAGCTGCCGCGCTCGAGGCGCGCCTTGAGCTGGAGGCAGTCGATGTCACCGTTCCGGGCGAGGATATTCGCATCGGTCACAAGCACCCGATGTATAAGGCGCTTGACGAGATAAAGGATATATTCGTCGGCATGGGCTTCACGGTGCTCGACGGTCCCGAGGTCGAGCTTGCAAGCTATAACTTCGACAAGCTCAACGCCGAGGAGGGTCACCCCTCCCGCGACTGGTCGGATACTTTTTATTTCGACACCGACAGCCGCGTGATGCTGCGCTCGCAAACGAGTCCCATGCAGGTGCGCGCAATGGAGACCATGCCGCTTCCCATCCGCATCGTCGCGCCCGGCAGAGTTTACCGCAAGGACGAGGTCGATGCGACCCACTCGCCCATGTTCCACCAGGTAGAGGGCATGGTCATAGATAAGAATGTCACCATGGCAGACCTCAAGGGCACCCTCAACCTCGTAATGCAGGAGCTGTTCGGCGAGGGCACCGTAACGAGATTCCGCCCCCACCACTTTCCGTTCACCGAGCCGAGCTGCGAGATGGATGTCCAGTGCCACAAGTGCGGCGGCAAGGGCTGCCCCACCTGCAAGGGCGAGGGCTGGATCGAGGTGCTCGGCGCCGGTATGATCCACCCCAAGGTGCTCGAAATGAGCGGCATTGACAGCGAAGAATACACCGGCTGGGCATTCGGCATGGGGCTTGAGAGACTTGCGATGCGCAGGTTCAAGATCTCCGACCTGCGTTTGATATTTGAAAACGATGTCCGCTTCCTGGAACAGTTCTGATGGGAGGATGAAGAAATGAATTTAAGCAGAAAATGGCTTTGCGAGTTTGTTGACGGCGTTTCCGTCAATGATATTGACGATCACGAGTTTTCCGAGGCTATGACCCTCTCCGGCTCCAAGGTGGAGACCTATGAGGACATGGGCGCGGAGATAAAGAATGTTCTTGTCGGTAAAATACTTTCCATGGAAAAGCATCCCGACTCGGATCATATGTGGGTATGCAGCATAGACATCGGCGCGGATGAGCCCGTTCAGATAGTCACCGGCGCGTGGAATGTGCACGAGGGCGACCTCGTTCCGGCGGCGCTGCACAATTCGCTGCTGCCCGGCGGCAAGAAGATAACCAAGGGCAAGCTCAGAGGCGTAATGTCAAACGGTATGCTCTGCTCGCTTTCCGAGCTCAAGCTCGACGAGCGCGATTTCCCCTACGCCGTTATCACCGCCGCCGCACTTCTGAACGATTATCACCCGCTGGATAAGGATAAGCCCTCCATCCCCGCGGATATAGCAGCCGGAGACAAGGTTTTCGGACCCGTTTCCGCGGCAGCCGTCACCGCCGTTGAGAATGCCGGCGTTAACCTCTGGAAGGTGACCGTCGATCTCGGAGGCGAAGAAAGCACCGTTATAACCGCGTGCCAGAACATCCACGCGGGCGACATGGTCGCATATAACACCAAGACCGAGAGCATCTGCACGCTCGAGGATCTGCACGCTCAGCAGGCGGAGTTCCCGCACTGCATAGCCGACGGCATATTCGTCCTGCATGAGAACGGCATCGCACCGGGCGACGATATCAAGCCCATAATCGGTGCCGACGACCATGTCATTGAGTTTGAGATAACCCCGAACCGTCCCGACTGCCTGTCGGTCATCGGTCTTGCGCGCGAAGCCGCTGCTACCTTCGGCAAGGAGCTCAAGACCCACACGCCAGTTGTAAAGGGCGGCGCGGACGGCGATCTTAACGAGCTTTTGACCGTTGAGGTGCCCGCAGCTGACCTCTGCCCGAGATACACCGCGCGCATGGTGCGCAATGTCAAGATAGCCCCCTCGCCCAAGTGGATGCGCGAGAGACTGCGCGCAATGGGCGTAAGACCCATAAACAACATCGTCGATATAACGAACTATGTCATGATGGAATACGGTCAGCCGATGCACGCATTTGACTACCGCTATGTCAAGGGCGGCAAGATAATCGTGCGCAGAGCCGCCGACGGCGAAGAGCTCACCACTCTCGACGGCAATGTCAGAAAGCTCAACTCCAACATCCTCGTTATCGCCGACGACACCCGCGCAGTCGGTCTTGCCGGCATAATGGGCGGCGAAAACAGCGAGATAGTTTCCGACACCGTTGATGTCGTTTTCGAGTCGGCTAATTTCGACGGCACCTGCATCCGCAAGGGCGCGCTGTCGCTGGGCATGCGCACCGAGGCATCCGCAAAGTTTGAAAAGGGTCTTGACCCCCTGAACACGCTCCCCGCAGTTGACCGCGCCTGCGAGCTCGTTGAGCTTCTCGGCGCCGGCGAGGTGGTCGACGGCGTTATAGATGTCGTAAACAGCATCCCCGAGCCCACCGTGCTCAGCCTGCGTCCGGACAAGATAAACACCCTGCTCGGCACCGATGTCTCCACCGAGACGATGCAGGACATTCTCCGCAGCCTGCAGTTCGGCGTTGACGGCGAAACGATAAGCGTTCCCTCGTGGAGAGGCGATGTTTCGCACTACTCCGACCTTGCGGAGGAGGTCGCCCGCTTCTACGGCTACAATAACATCCCCTGCACGCTGGTCTCCGGCGAGAGCACCCTCGGCGGCTACTCCGACGAGCAGCTCATGGAGCAGAGGCTCGGCGCACTGTGCCGCGCAGCCGGTTATGACGAGATAATCACCTACTCGTTCATATCCCCCACCTACTACGACAAGATCCGTATGCCCGCCGACTCCCCCGACCGCGAGAGCTTCAAGATACTCAATCCGCTCGGCGAGGATACCTCGATAATGCGCACCACCACCCTGCCCTCCATGCTCGAGATACTCACCCGCAACTACAACTACCGCAACAAGGAAGTCAAGCTCTATGAGCTCGGCAGGACCTACCGTCTCGGCGGCAAGGACGGCCTTGCGATCGAGAAGAAGTATCTCTCGCTCGGCACATACGGCGCAAATGTAAACTTCTTCACCGTAAAGGGGCTCGTTGAGGCGATACTGCGCGACCTGCGGGCTGAAAATGTTCATTACGAAGCCTGCACCGCAAATCCCTCGTATCATCCCGGACGCTGCGCCGAGGTATATGCCGGAGACGAGCTCATCGGCGTGTTCGGTCAGATCCACCCGCTGGTTGCCGCAAACTACGGCGCTGACGCCGAGTTCTACTGCGCGGAGCTCTCGCTCGAAAAGCTCATGGCTGCAAGCGGCAGCGATCCCGTTTACAAGCCGCTGCCCAAGTTCCCCGCCGTCACCCGCGATATTGCCATCGTGTGCGACAAGACCATCCCCGTTGCAAAGCTCATCGGCTGCATCATGTCCGCCGGCGGTCAGTACCTCAAGGACTGCGCGCTGTTTGACATATACACCGGCTCGCACATCGCTCAGGGAAAGAAGTCCGTTGCGTTCTCGCTCACGCTCAGAGCCGACGACCAGACCCTCACCGACGACCACGCCGAGGAGACCATGAAGTCCGTTCTCGACGCGCTTGAGCGCGATTTCGGAGCGGTTATGCGCTAAATTGCGGCAAAGTCGGGAGCAATCTTTGCATATCCGCTTTACATTTGCGAATAAACTGGTTATAATAGCACCAAGATATTTTTAGCGGGGAGTGATCAATTATGGAAGACATAACGAGAAAATTTGCCGTTGTTGACAGCAAGACCGAAATGCGCGAGATCCTGTCATCGGTATACAATTCTCTGAAGGTCAAGGGATATGACCCCATAAACCAGCTTGTCGGCTACATCCTTTCCGAGGACCCGACATACATCACAAACTACAACAGTGCAAGAAGTTTGATATGCAGGATAGACCGAGACGAGCTCATGCACGAGCTGCTCACAAGCTATCTCGGAAGCGACGATTGACAAAAATGCGGAACCGGCACGGTAACCCGTGCCGGTTTTATTATGAACATATCGTGACAGTTTTCACAAATTGAAATTATAACTTTTCAGCGCTGTAAATACATATTTCGCGCGTTTTTCTATACATTTTCTGCATTATGTTCGTTTTTTGGCTGATGTCTGGAATTTGCCCGTTTTTACCATATTCTGCATTGCTTTTCCCTCCCGCCGCCGCTATAATTGTAAAAGATTTTTAAGTAAACGATCATTTTGGCGCGGCTGTTCTCTGAGCACCGCGTGATCGTAAGGGAGGAAATTATTATGGCAAAAGCGCTTAACGAGGAATGGTTCGAGAAACTGCGTGCAGACGTTCTGCCCAAGTTCTCCGAGAAGAAGCCCGGCAAGCTCAACACCTACACTTACACCGAGGTCTGGACCGACAACCCCGACGGAAGCACCTTCTGGTTCTACGTTGATGTTCAGGACAACGTCTGCATGGATTACAAGTGCGGCGTAGGCGAGGACACCGCTCCCGCGGCTACCTTCACCGTTATCGGACCTTACGAGAACTTCGCAAAGGTCATCACCGGCGAGTGGGATTCCAAGACTCCTCTCGTTAAGGGCAAGTTCAAGCTCAAGGGCAACCTCCTTGCAGCAGTTGCTCACCTCGGCGTTTACCAGAGCCTTATCGAGTCGAAGAAGGCTATCGACTGGGACTACGGCGTTTGATCCGGAATATAAAAACTCCGATGCACTTTGCATCGGAGTTTTTTTGTTATTTTGCCTTTATCGCAGCTTCAATGGCAGCGGCTTTATCGGCGGGGACGATGCCCTTGCTGGTGACAAGCTCGAATATCTCGCCGCAGGTCTTTCTGTAAAACAGCTTCAGCGGGTATTTGAGAAGATTGGGAGCATACTGCTCGCACAGCTCTTTGCCGCCGTTGACTTCAAAAAAGTCTTTTACCGTCATGCTTTTAAAATCCATAATTGACCTCCTTTGACCAAAAGAGCCCCGCCGCAGGGCAGGGCTCTATCAGGTAATACGATTACTTGTCTGCGTAGCGCTCGTTGAATGCCTTCTCAAGAGCTGCTGCCTCGTCTGCGGTGCAGCGACCGAGCTTGATGCAGGTCCCGACAACATCGCCAGCCTTTTTATTGTAGTAGGGCTTATACATGAGCTTAGGGAGCTTTGCTATACCGGGGGTGAACTCCTTGAAAAGCTCTACGCCGTCATACTTCTCCAGAAAATCCTTGCCGAGAGTGTCTTTAAATACTGCCATGATAATTCTCCTTTATTGTTTATATGCGAACCTTCCTTCTGTCCGCTTTGCTGATAGACCCATGTTACAACACTTGTGACCTATTTGTCAAGACGAGTGTTGACGGCAGAGCCATTTTAGGCGATTTATACAAATTTTTGTTTTAAATTTCTCAATTAGATTTTTTGGGACTGAAGTCGGGCTCGGTACCGCTTACAAGACGAATTATATTCGAGCGGTGCATGAATATGACCAGCAAGGCGGAGAAAATGCACATAACAACAAGCATTTGACCGGCGTCGGTCACCCATGCCGCAAACGGCAGCGCGGCAGCCGCCGTCATGGAAGCAAGCGACACCTTGCGCCCGAGCATTGCCACCGTGAAGAACACAGCCATGATGATGCAGAACGCCAGCGGATGCGTCATAAACCCGAGCGCCGCCCCAACCGACACGCCCTTGCCGCCGCGAAAGCCGAAATATATCGGGAAGCAGTGCCCCACCACGCAGAACGCGCCTGCTATCGCCTCGCCGGTCTGACCGCCGAGATGCGCGCCTATGAGCATTGCCGCCATGGTTTTCACCGCGTCAAGCGCGAATGTGACCGCTCCGGCTTTCATGCCGTAAACTCGCGCCATGTTGGTTGCTCCGGCATTGCCGCTGCCCTTTGTGCGGATATCCGCGCCGTACAGCTTCTTTGACAGCGGGATGGATGCGCAGAACGAGCCGATGAGATACGCAATTGCGGCACAGGCGAGATATATCATGATAAGCCCTCCAATAGTTCAAATATTTTAAATATATTATATCAATTTTTTTAAGTATTTCAATAGTAAAAAACGCACAGTTTAGTACTGTGCGTTTTGTCGATTATATATACATTTCAAATGATGTCAGCCATTTTTAGCCCATTTATCAGCATTTTTACCCCAAATGCGGTCACGAGCACCGCGCTGAGCTTTATCATATATTTAAGCGACCTTTTCGGTATGAGCGATCCAAGTGAACCGAAAAGCAGCATGAGCGGCACGGTGCCGAGGGAAAATGCGAGCATTATGAGCGCTCCCCTGCCCATGCTGCCAGAGGACATTGCAAACAGCCACATTGCGTACATCGAGCCGCAGGGCATAACGCCGGTGAGTAGTCCCACAATGAGCGGTCTTGCGGCAAGGCGTTTTCTCCCCGCCGTCACCGAGCAGAACGAGCTCTGCTGCGGCATAAGAGCGCGCCTTAGCTTTCCCACGCAGGCGGCGCAGTCAACATTGCTGATATTTGCGGCTATTCGGCTCATGCGGCGGTCTCCTTTTTATAATTACCACTTGGTTAATATCAAATGTATCACGCTCTCATATCCGTGTCAACAGCCTTTACGGAAGCGGGCAAATATGTTATCATTTAAAAAATATGTTGTTTGGAGGAGCGGACCATGCACCTATACAAGCGGATCTGCGCGGCTTTCCTTGCCATTATCATGATGGTATTGCTCGGCGCGTGCAACATCGCCGAAGTGCTGTACCCGAATTATGATTTCACAAAGCTTGAGAGGGTATTTAACGGCGAGCGCAGCCATGACCGCGTTGCGGGACTCGGCTTCGAGAGCATGGAATACTCCCGTCCGAACCTCGACGAGCTGGAGAAGCTTGCCGAGAATGTCTCATCCCTTCTCGACGATGGGGCTTCGAGGAAAGAGGTAATTGCCGCTCTCGACGAGTTTTTTGATGACTACTCGCAGTTTAACACCATGTACACGCTCGCAATGATACGCAGCGACATTGACATTGACGACGATAACTACGCGCAGGAATATGCCTACTGCTCTGAAAGCGCCTCGCAGGTGGATAAGCTCTACGACGATGTTATGCTCGCCTGCTCCGGCTCGTCGCTCTGCGATTATCTCGACGCGTACTACTTCGGCGGCGGTCTTGAGGAAAACTACAGCGCCGGCGACGATGGGTACACCCCCGATGCCGAGCTCGTACGGCTTCGGACTCAGGAGGCGCAGCTTCTTATAGAATACAGCAAGATAGATAACGCCCTCGGTGCTGCCGAGAGCTATGAGGAGATCGCCGGATATAACGAGGACGCGGCAAATATCTACATTAAGCTCATAAAGCTCCGCCACAGGATAGCCGAGAAATTGGGCTATGACAGCTACCGCGAGTATTGCTACGAATCCTTCGGACGCGGGTACGCTCCCGCGGAGATAGAGGAGTTCAAAAAAGCCGTTGAGCAGTATATCGTTCCGGTATACATCAAGCTCAGCCAGCGCGGTGACCTTGACTCGATGTACTATGACTTTAACGAGCTAAGCGCCGCAGACTGCCTCGACATTCTCTCCGGCGCGGCGGAAAATATGGGCGGAGACATTGCGCAGGCGATGGAGCTTTTAAAAAGCGAGGGGCTTTACTGCATCGGCAGCAGCGGCGAAATGCGCGTCCGCTCGTATGTCACCTATATAAGCGGCTATGAGGTGCCGTTTCTGTTCTCGCACACAAATGGCTACGGCGACGATGTTCTCACCGTAGGGCACGAGTTCGGGCACTTTGTGGACGGATATTTAAACTACGGGCTCAACAGCGACAACGACTCCTCCGAAATGTTCTCGCAGGGAATGGAATACCTTCTTCCGGAATACCTTGACGATGAGTCCTTTGCCGAGAGCTTACGCAGGTTCAAGATGCTCGACACCGTGAACACGCTCGTAGATCAAGCAAGCTTCAACGCGTTTGAAGACGCCGTGTACGCGCTCCCCGAGGATGAGCTGACGGTTGATAACATAAACTCTATATACGCCCGCATTGCCGGTGAATACGGCTATGCCTCGGAGTATCCCGCCGAGTATCTGCCGTATATGTGGATAAGCATTTCTCACCTGTTTGAGATGCCGTTTTATGTCATAAGCTACTGTGTTTCCGCCTGCGCCGCATTCCAGCTTTATAACATGGAGCTTAACGAGTCTGGCAGTGGGCTGAGCGCCTATCTTGAGCTTATGGATGCCTCGGCTGAGAATGATTTTATAACCATCCTCGACAATGCCGGCATACCCTCGCCGCTTTCATCGGAAACGGTAAAAAGCATCGCCTTAACGCTTAAGCATCTGCTATAAAAAAGACCGCCATTGGGGCGGTCTTATTCTATGCTTATCACCGTAAGGGTGTCGCCGGTGACTTTGAATTTTATCTCGCATCCGGCATACTCCATGCCGTAAACTCTGTCGGGATCGTCCTGATAGCGCGGGCGCGGGTCGTTTTCCAAAACGCTTTCCAGCCCCTCGGGGGCGGCGGCATTCTCCGGCAGAACAACGCTCAGCTTTTTAAAGGTGACGGAATCGGTAAAGCCGCCCTTTGCCTCGGGGTGAGCGTCAGCATAGGCTATATAGGGCTTTATATCGAATATCGGAGTTCCGTCCATGAGGTCTGCGCCGCGGACTATGAGCACCGGTCCCCTGTCGGCGGTGTATTCCACCCGCTCAAGCTCCACCGACGAAAGCCCGATGGGGTTCGGGCGAAACGGCGACCGAGTGGCGAAAACGCCCATGCGCACATTTCCGCCGAGCCTCGGCGGGCGCACCGTGGGCGACCATTTATCCGTTACGCTCTCGGAGAACATCCACAGCAGCCACAGGTGCGAGTACCCGTCTATGCCGCGCACTGCGTCCGGAACGCGGTATTCCGGCTCAAACACGATCTCTCCGCGAACCTGCGGTGCAACTCCGCTCTGGCGGGGTATACCGAATTTTGTTTTAAAAGGCGTGCGTATGTGCGCTATTATCTTCATTTCCGGCATTTATCTCACCTGCTCTTGTTGATTTTTTCCGTTTAATAGTATATTATATAGTTTATAAACTAAATGTCAACAAATCGGGAGGTGAGCCTTTGGAATACATTCTGCGCACTAAAAATCTCACGAAGCAGTTCGGTGAGAAATTTGCCGTCAGGGGCGTTAGTATGCAGATCCGCAAGGGCGAGATATACGGATTTATCGGCAAAAACGGCGCGGGCAAAACAACGCTTATGCGCCTTATCCTCGGAGCCGCCATGCCTACCGACGGCAGCATAGAGCTGTTCGGCGGAGAGGATGAAAACTCCGCGCGCCACCGCATCGGCGCGCTTCTTGAATACCCCTGCATCTATAAAAACTGCTCGGCGCTTGAAAACCTGCGCCGCTTTGCGATACTCACCGGCAACGACACCGATGAGCTGGAGGATATACTCGAGCTCGTGGGGCTCGGAAAAGTGGGCAATAAGAAAGCCGGTCAGTTTTCTCTCGGCATGAAGCAGCGTCTGGCAATCGGCATAGCCCTGCTGGGGCATCCGGAGTTCCTCGTGCTCGACGAGCCGATAAACGGGCTCGATCCCGCCGGAATAAAGGAAATTCGTGATGTTATTCTGGCGCTCAATCAGAAAAAGGGCGTTACTTTCCTCATATCGAGCCACCTGCTCGACGAGCTTTCAAAGATAGTAACCACCTACGGCATAATAAAGGACGGCGTTCTCATAGAGCAGATCACCGCGCCCGAGCTTCAGGCAAAATGCCGCCACCATCTCAAGATAGCAGCCGACGATATTCCCAAGACCGCCGCGCTGCTGGAGTGCCTTACCGATAAGCGCTATATCAAGGTCGGCGACGGCTGTCTGTCTCTGTACGATCTCATCGACAAAAGCGACCGGATAAACAGGCTCCTCGTAAATCACGGCATCCGAGTGAGCGAGCTGGCGGTGCAGACGGCAAGCCTTGAAGAGTACTTTCTTGAAAGGATGGGCAAGTGACATGGGAAAGCTTCTGCATTTTGAATTTCACAAGCTCATCCGTCAAAAGAGCTTTTACATCTGCCTTGCGGTGCTGCTCGGTATACTCGTCGTGTCCGCGGAGACCTCGCAGCTTATTTATGCCGACAGCGAAACGCTGCCGCCGACTCTGAACGCGCTGGATAACCTCATGAGCTCTGTCAGCGGGAGCGTACTGAAGATGATCCTCGGCGTTTTTATCCCTCTGTTCGTGTGCGAGGATTTCGTATCCGGCACGATCCGGAATGTCATAACGCGCGGCTACACGCGCCTTGAGATATTCTTCTCAAAGCTCATCGCGGTCCTGTGCGCCTGTGTTATCATGACCATTCTCTGCATGGCTGTCGCGTACCTCGTCGGGCTCATGTTCTGGGGCACGGGCGAGGGCTCGTTTACCGGTGAGCAGGTAAAAATACTGCTGTGCCAGCTACTGGTCACGCTCGCAATATCCTCGCTGTTTTATGCTATAAGCACCGTTTTGCAGAAAACCGGCGGAGCCATCGCGGTGTGTCTGGTGCTGCCGATGGTGCTGGGCATAATCCTCACGCTTGCAGACACCGCGCTCGCCGAAAAGGAGATACAGCTATCCGGCTACTGGATAGAGAGTGCCGGCGCAGCTCTCTCATCCGCGGATGTGGCAGCCGATGAGCTCAAAAAATCGCTGCTCACAGCGCTTGCGTACCTTGCCGTTACGACGGCGGGCTCGTGGTTTTTGATAAGAAAAAGAGAATACTGAAAAAAGCAGGGATTGAATCCCTGCTTTTTTAAAGCTCTTTTTTCTCGAATATTCTCTGTGATATGAGCCATGACGCGGCAAACAGCAGCAGCGAGACGACAAGTCCCATTATGCAGCCCGACGGCAGCGCAAGGTCAATGCCGTCAAGCGAAAAATCTCCATAGCTCTTTCTGAGCCCGTGTATTTCCAACGCGTTCATCGTTTACTCCTCCATTTCATAGCTGAGCATTTCGATAAGCTCTTCCCTGCTCAGTCCGCACGAATGCGCAAGCTTTATTATCTGCTCTATGTGCTCCTCGATCTTCCTGAGACTTTCCTCGCGCAGGAGCTCGGTGTTTTTCGGCGCGACAAAGCTGCCCTTTGCCGCTACCGTGTAAATAAACCCGTCCTTTTCAAGCTCGTCGTATGCGCGCTTTGTCGTTATAACGCTTATTCGCAGATCCTTTGCTAGCCCGCGTATGGACGGCAGCGGCTCATCTGCGCTGAGGCTGCCGCCGATTATCTGCGCCTTTATCTGAGAATATATCTGGTCGTATATCGGCTGTCCGCTGCGGTTGTCTATAAATATGTTCACAGTGCCGCTCCTCTCATACCGTATATATTCATTATATACAGTATATACGCATTTGTCAATAAAAAAAGACCCGCATAAGCGGGTCTTTGGAGCAGCTATTACTTCTTTATATTTATATTCTCGAGAGTCTGATTGCCCTTATTCTTGGCGCTGGCGGCTACAAGACCGCTGAGAGCAAGCAGAGCAATGACATTGGGTATTACCATGAGCTGGTTGAACATATCCGTAAGCTCCCAAACGAGGTCGTTAGACAGCAGCGAGCCGAGGAAGATGAACACGATGGCGATTATTGAGTAAGGCAGAACTGCCTTCTTGCCGAACAGGTACTCGATGTTGATGCGTCCGAAGAGGTTCCAGCCGATGATGGTGGTAAACGCGAAGAACAGCAGACAGATGGCAACGAATGCACCGCCGAGGCCCTCACCGAACACACTGCCGAAGGCGAGCTGCGCGAGGTTTGTCTTTGCAACGCCCAGCGCGTCGAGGTTTTCGGCGGTAGTCATAACGCCGGAGAGAACACCGTCGCCGGTGTACAGGGTGGAGATAACGACGAGTGCGGTCATGGTCAGGACTACGAAGGTGTCGATAAACACGCCGATCATTGCGACAACGCCCTGCTCGTGCGGGGTCTTGACCTTTGCCTGAGCGTGAGCGTGAGGAGTAGAGCCCATACCTGCCTCATTGGAGAACAGACCGCGCTTTACGCCCTGCGAGATAGCCTGCTTTATCGCAAAGCCTATCGAGCCGCCTATGACTGCGGTGGGATTGAATGCGTACTTGAAGATCATTCCGAAGGTCTCGGGGATGTACTGGATGCGGCAGATCAAAACGACGAATCCGCCGAGGACATACAGCAGAGCCATGATGGGGACTATCTTCTCCGCAACGGCTGCAACGCGGTGAGCGCCGCCGATGAAGATCAATGCGCATATGACTGCGATAATGGCGCCCATGATCCATGTGGGGATGCCGAAGGCGTTACTGCAGCTCTCGCCGATGGAGTTGGACTGAACCATTGCGCCCATGAAGCCGAGGGCGAGGATTATTGCAACGGCAAAGAAGCCTGCGAGGAACTTGCCGAAGCCGTTGTTAAACGCGCGCTTTATGTAGTAGACCGGTCCGCCGGCGACGGTACCGTCGGCATTGACCTTGCGGGTCTCCTGTGCGAGCACCGCCTCGGCATATATCGTGCTCATGCCGAAGAATGCGATTATCCACATCCAGAAGATAGCTCCCGGACCGCCGACGAGGATAGCGCCGGATGCGCCGACGATGTTTCCGGTGCCGACCTGAGCGGCTATCGCCGTTGCAAGCGCCTGGAACGAGCTCATGCCGCCCTCATGCTTGCCGCCGTGCAGCGAGAAGTTGCCGAACACCTTGCGCCAGCCCTCTTTAAAGCAGCGGACCTGAACGAACCTTGTCCTGATGCTGAAATACAGACCGCAGCCGATGAGCATGAGTATCAGTATGTAATCCGAAAGGTACATATTGACGGTCTGAACGATTTTTAGTATTGCGTCCATTTTCTTTTCCTCCTGTTTTTAAAAAACAAAAAACTGCTGAAAAATTCAGCAGCTCCGGAGACATATTAGAAAACATATTAAAAACAGATTTATGCTTTCCTCTGTCCTTTTGCCTGAGAGATTCGGCTTTCGCCTTACACCTTCGGCACCCTTTCGGGATTCTCCAGAGCATCCTCCGCCCCCAGTTTCTTGCGATCCTTGAGGTTTCACAGGATTTATGAGCGTATGTTAGCACATTGTTCACACTATGTCAACAACTTTAAATCGTTAAATTATTATTTATCTAACTGCACAATTAATAGTTAGTTAACACAAACGCCTTTCACATATACTACAATTGACTGACATCCTTGAAAGGACGGTTTTAAAATGAAAAAAGTAATTTCACTGATCCTCTGCGTTCTGATGCTCGGAAGCTGCTTTGCTTACGCAGATGCGATAGAGGGCAGCCGCGTTGTTATAGGCGCGGATCTTGACGCGGACGACATTGCGTATGTCTACAAGCAGTTCGGCATAGAGCAGGGCGATGTCAAGGAGCTCACCGTTACGAATGCCGAGGAGCGCGAGTACCTCAATGGGCTGGTTGATAACAGTCTCATAGGCTCTAAATCCATTTCCTGCGTGTATATCGAGGCGCTTGCCGAGGGCAAGGGACTCGATGTCACCGTTAAGAACATCACCTGGTGCACTCCTGATATGTACATGAACGCAATGGTGACAGCCGGCATAACCGATGCCAATGTCAAGATCGCAGCCCCATTCGAGGTATCCGGAACAGCGGCGCTTACCGGCATATACAAAGCATATGAGGACATTACCGGCAAAAAGCTCGATAACGACGCAAAGCTCGTCGGAACCCAGGAGCTCACCGTTACCGCCGAGCTCGCAGACGAGATAGGCAGCGCGGACTCCACCGCCATCGTAAACGAGCTCAAGCTCATTCTCGACCAGACGAAGGACATGACCGACGAGGAGCTCAGGCAGCAGATAATAGACATTGCAAAGAAATACGATGTCACGCTCACAGACAGCCAGATAGACAGCCTCATCTCTCTGTGCCGCTCCATGGAAAAGCTCGACATTGACCAGCTCAAGCAGAAGGTCGAGGAGGTACAGCAGTACCTGAAGGACATTGTGACCAAGCACGGCGAGGTAAAGCAGTTTCTCTCCACCGTCGCCGACACCGTTACGGAGTTTGTAAACAAGGTCATCGACTTCTTCAAGGGCATTTTCGGATAACAAAAAACTCAGGTCAAATGACCTGAGTTTTTTCATGCCAGTCTAAGCCCGATAACGCCCATGAGGACCATACCCATGAAAACGAGCTTTTTCGTGCTTCTGCTCTCTTTGAAAACGAATATGCCGAACAGCACATTGAAAAGCGTTCCCAGCCCCGTCCACACGGCGTAGGAGATGCCGAGCGGCAGGGTTTTCGTTGCTATCGACAGAAGTCCGATGCTCGTGCAGGTGCTGAGCACGGTGAGGATGGTGTATTTGACATTTTTAAGTCCGTTCGACAGCTTCATGCAAACGGTGAAAGCGAGCTCAAAAAAGCTGGCGCAGATAAGAACTAACCACATCATTTCGCCTTTTCCTCCCCGTCGCACATTTTAAGCCCGATTATGCCCGCAACGAGCACCGCCAGAGACACTATTTTCAGAACGCTCGCGCCCTCGTTGAGGACAAATATGCTGATAACGGTAGTGCCGACAACGCCTATGCCGGTGAAAACGGCATAGCTCAGCCCGATGCCGAGCTTATCCACCGCCTTCGCAAGCATGAAAAAGCTCGCAATGAGTATCACAACGGTTATTATGCTTGGCACGAGCACGGTAAACCCGTGGCTGAGCTTCATCGTATACGCCCAGACTATTTCCATGAGTCCAGCCGCAATCAGTAGGATCCACGCGGTGTTTTTCTCTTTCATAATTCCTCCTTATAAGTAGAAAAGTCCGGAAGAGGTATTGTTCTGTCAATACTTCTCCCGGGCTTTTATCCCTCCGTGCAGCGCAGTGCGCCGTTTTATCTCGGTCCAGACGCATTGCTGCCGGAACCCTATAAAACATTATATATCGCTGTTCAGTTTTCCAGTGAGTCGATATAGCGGCAGGCGGCAAGCGCTGCGCACGAGCCGTCAGCGGTCGCGGTGGTGAGCTGGCGAACGGTTTTTCTGCGGCAGTCGCCGGCTGCGAAAACACCCGGCGTTTTTGTAGTGCAGCTTTCGTCGGAGTCGGCATAGCCGCCGTCGTCAAGGTCGATGAGCTCCGAGAACACGCCGTTATCGGGAGCGTGACCTATCGCCACGAACAGGCCCTCCACATCGAGCTGTCTGCTGTTTCCGGCATTATCCGTTACGACGATGCCGCTGAGCTCATCCTGCCCGAGCAGGTCGGTAACGCTGCTGTTTAACACAAACTCAACATTGGCTTTGGCTCTGAGCGCCTCTACGAGCTTTGCCTCGCCTCTGAATTTGTCCCTGCGGTGGATGATATACACCTTTGAGCAGGTGTCGCTCAAGAGCAGAGCATCCTGCAGGGCAGAGTTTCCGCCGCCGTTTACCGCAACGGCTTTGCCCTTGTAAAACGCACCGTCGCACACCGCGCAGAAGCAAACACCTGCGCCCATGAGCGCCTCCTCGCCGGGTATGCCGAGGGTGCGGGGTCTTGCACCTGCGGCAATGATGAGCGCCTTTGCCTCGAAGGTGCCGCCGAAATCGGTTTTAACGCGCTTTATATTGCCGTCGAGCTCAACTCCGGTGACCTCGTCAAGCTCCAGCTCCGCGCCCTGCTCGAGCACCTGAGATGTGAGCCGGTCGCCCAGCTCCGCTCCGGATATTGACGGTATCGTGGGGAAGTTTTCGACCTTCGGCGACCAGGTTATCTGACCTCCGAATGTGCTTTTTTCTATTACGAGAACGCTTTTGCCCGCTCTCAAAGCGTAGAGGGCGGCGGTCAATCCCGCCGGTCCTCCGCCTATGACGATCAGATCATACATAGTTTTCGCCTTCGTTTACTTGAAAAGATAGTTCTTTATCGCACCCGCACCGGCATACTTTTCGGCATGGTCGCCGTCAACGACGACGAGCGTGGGCGCCTGCTTTACGCCGTAGTGCTTTGCAAGCTCGATATTCTCCTCTGCCATGACGCGCTCGCACTCAAGCCCTGCCTTGTCGAGATAGCTGTAAACTATGCGGCAGTTCGGGCAGTTCTCGCGCGTGAAGAGTATGGTGCGCTTGCCAGTCTCGCCCTTGCAGGTCTCCTCCTCGACGGCAGGCTCCTGCTCGGGCTTTGCCTCGGGATGGAGAGGTCCTTTATGCGTGAGAACGCTCGTTTCGATGTTATACTCTTTGCGCTCCTTATACTCCTGGGTTTTGCCGGCGTTCCAGTTCTGCACCGGACGGTAGTAGCCGGTGATGCGGCTGTATACCTCTGCGCTCTCGCCGCACTCGGGACAGGTGAACTGCTCTCCGGTAAGATAGCCGTGATTCTTGCAGACGGAGTAGGTCGGGCTTATGGTATAGTACGGCAGCTTGTAGTTTTCCGCGATCTTGCGCACGAGGTTTGCAGCAGCCTCCCAGTCGGGCAGCTTCTCGCCGAGGAAGGCGTGGAAAACGGTACCGGAGGTGTAGAGAGTCTGGAGCTCGTCCTGAATGTCGAGAGCGGAGAAAATATCGTCGGTATAGCTCACCGGCAGGTGGCTGGAGTTGGTGTAATACGGGGTGTCGCCCTGAGAGGCGGTGATGATGTCGGGGTACTGCTCAACATCGTGCTTTGCAAGGCGGTAGGAGGTGCTCTCCGCGGGAGTTGCCTCGAGGTTATACAGGTCGCCGTACTGCTCCTGGTAATCCGACAGGCGCTCGCGCATATGGTTGAGAACGCGCTTGGTGAAGTCCTGGCACGCCTTCGTCGTCATATCCGCGCGGATCCACTTGGCGTTGAGCCCCGCCTCGTTCATGCCGACAAGACCGATGGTGGAGAAGTGGTTGTTGAAGTTTCCGAGGTAATACTTCGTGTAGGGGTAAAGTCCCTCGTTGAGAAGCTTTGTTATGACATTGCGCTTTACCTTCAAAGAGCGCGCTGCAATGTCCATCATCTTGTCAAGGCGCTTGAAGAAGTCAGCCTCGTCGGTCGCAAGATACGCTATACGCGGCATATTGATGGTAACGACGCCGATAGAGCCCGTGCTCTCGCCGGAGCCAAAGTAGCCGCCGGACTTTTTGCGCAGCTCGCGCAGGTCAAGACGCAGACGGCAGCACATACTGCGCACATCGGAAGGCTCCATATCGGAGTTTATGTAGTTGGAGAAATACGGGGTGCCGTATTTTGCGGTCATCTCGAACAGGAGCTTGTTGTTCTCGGTGGGAGACCAGTCGAAATTGCGGGTGATGGAGTAGGTCGGGATCGGGTACTGGAAGCCGCGGCCGTTGGCGTCGCCCTCGATCATGATGTCGATAAACGCCTTGTTGACCATCGCCATTTCCTCGACGCAGTCGCCATAAGTGAAGTCCTGCTCCTTGCCGCCGACGATGGCGGGCATATCCTTGAGGTCGGAGGGGACGGTCCAGTCGAGGGTTATGTTTGAAAACGGCGCCTGAGTGCCCCAGCGGGACGGAGTGTTAACGCCGAAAATGAACGACTGTATGCACTGCTTTACCTCTTTATAGGTGAGGTTATCTATCTTTACAAACGGTGCAAGGTAGGTGTCGAAGCTCGAAAATGCCTGAGCGCCCGCCCACTCGTTCTGCATGATGCCGAGGAAGTTGACCATCTGATTGCACAGGGTTGACAGATGGCTTGCCGGAGAGGAGTTTATCTTGCCCGGAATGCCGAGGCCCTGCTGGATAAGCTGCTTGAGGCTCCAGCCGGCGCAGTAGCCGGTGAGCATACTCAGATCGTGCAGGTGCAGGTCGCAGTTGCGGTGAGCATTGCCGATCTCCTCGTCGTAAATTTCGCTCAGCCAATAGTTTGCGGTGATAGCGCCGGAGTTTGAGAGGATGAGACCGCCGACGGAATAGGTAACGGTGGAGTTTTCCTTAACGCGCCAGTCAAGGACATTGACATAGCTGTTGACCGTTTCCTTATAGTCAAGGTAGGTGCTCTTCATGTTGCGCAGTTTCTCGCGCTGCTTGCGGTAGAGAATGTACGCCTTTGCAACGCCCTCGTAGCCGCCGCGCGAAAGCACAGCCTCAACGCTGTCCTGAATATCCTCGACCGCTACATAGCCGTCCTTTATCTTCGGCAGGAAGTCGGCGGAGACCTTGAGCGCGATGAAGTCGATTATATCATCGGTATACTCGGTCTCGGTCGCCTCAAACGCCTTTTTAATGGCGCTTGCGATCTTGTTTATGTCGAAATCGACAACTTTTCCGTCTCTCTTGATGATCTGATACATTTTTATCCTCCAATTATCTCTCAAACGCCTCTTACCTCGACCGCGGGGATGTATTCCCGAACGGCGTCGGCCAGTGCGCGCATTTGTTTTTCGTCGTAAGCGGACAGCCCCTCGCCTAAAACGAGGTTGCCCGAATCCTTAAACTGCTGCAGATAGTATTCCTTTGCGCCCCGTATCCATTTGGCGGCTTCTATGAGGCTTTCTCTTGTGTGTATGCCCTTTACCACGGTAGTGCGGAACTCATAATCCATGCTGCCGGACAGCAGGAGGTTTTTCGACTCCTCCACCGGCGCAAGGTCAAAATGCTCAAAGCCTATCGTTTCGGCGTACAGCTCCGGCGAATTTTTAATATCCATCGCCACGCGGTCAACGAGCTTCTTCTCGACTATCTCACGCAAAAGTGCGGGGTTGGAGCCGTTCGTGTCGAGCTTTATCTTATATCCAAGCTCCTTCACCCGTTCAAGAAACTCCGGTATATCCTTGTGCAGCAGCGGCTCGCCGCCGGTGACCGCAACTCCGTCGAGAACGCCGCGCCGCCTGCGCAGGAAATCGAACACCTCGTCGTCCGTGAGGTAGTCCTGCGTTATCTGCTCCGGCAGCACCAGCATTGCGTTGTGGCAGAACGGACATCGGAAGTTGCATCCGGCTGTGAACACCGTGCAGGCTACCGTTCCGGGATAGTCAAGCAGCGTTAATTTTTGAATACCTGTTATCTGCATATCCTGCTCCTTATAATCAACGGTCTAAACAATAGCATAAGGTGGAAAGCTTGTCAATAGAAAACCACAAAATGTAGTTATTTTTACCGCTTTGTAACCCATTTGGCCACTAAATATAGTGTCCGGTTATTTTACTGCGAGTTATTATTCCGCTACAGTTTTTTACATTGAAACTTTTTCACCGCGAAAAACCGTTGAGGTTTCAGGCATTACCGCCGTTTTTGCCGGTTCACGGTTTATTAATCATTGTAATATTGCAGGATTTGCTGCAACACAACATTTTGTGTTTTCGGATTTATGTTAACACAAGTTCTGCCGCGCCGGTGTAGCCATCGCCACAAAAAAGCCGAAACAACCGTTTTCAGGCTGTTTCAGCGTGTTTTAAAGGTTTTCCATCAGCGATTCGGCACATTTCATGCCGTCCACCGCCGCCGATGTTATGCCTCCGGCATAGCCCGCGCCCTCGCCGCAGGGGTATATGCCGCGGATCTGCGAGCGCCGGTCATCGTCTCTCAATATGCGCACGGGCGAGGACGAGCGCGTTTCCGGAGCCGTGAGCACGGCATCGGGCGCGTCAAAGCCGGGCAGCTTCTTCCCAAGCTCCGGCAGGGCATTTTCGAGCACCCGCGTTATCCTATCGGGCAGGACATCGTGCAGGTCGCACCAGTGCACTCCCGGGCGGTAGCTCGGCGTTATGCCGCCCGCTCCGCTGCTTTTTCTGTGCGCGAGGAAATCGCCCGCGAGCTGCGCCGGAGCTCTGTAGCTGCCGCTTATGTTAAACGCCGCGCGCTCTATGTCGCGCTGCCAGTACATTCCGCCGAGCGCGCCGTCATAGGGGAAATCCTCGGTGTGCAGCGTGACCAGCAGGGCGCTGTTGGCGTTTTCACCGTCGCGCCGCGATGAGCTCATGCCGTTTGTGCACACTTCTCCCCGCTCGGACGCGGCTGCGATCACCTCGCCGCCGGGACACATACAGAATGTATACGCGCTCGTACCGTCCGGAAGGTGGACATTGAGCGAATAGTCCGCCGGCGGGAGCCCGCTCTGCGCGCCGTACTGCGCCCTGTTTATGCTCTCCTGCCGGTGCTCTATCCTGACGCCCATGGAAAACGGCTTCGGCTCCATGGGAACTCCGGCGGCATTCAGCATTTCAAATGTATCGCGCGCGGAGTGGCCTATCGCAAGTATAAGGCTTTGGCATTCAAGCTCATACTCTCCGTCCGGTCCCTCGACCTTTATGCCGCGCAGGGTGTTATTTTCGGTGATGAGCTCCGTGAGCTTTGAGTTAAAGCGCACCTCGCCGCCGAGGGCTATTATCTCGCGGCGTATGCTCTGCACTACATTTATAAGTATATCGGTACCGATATGCGGCTTTGCGTCATAGAGTATGCTCTCCGGAGCGCCGTGCTCGTAAAACCTGCGCAGCATCCAGCTTATGCGCTTATCGCGTATGCCGGTGTTGAGCTTGCCGTCGGAAAATGTGCCCGCGCCGCCCTCGCCGAACTGGACATTGCATTCGGGGTCGAGCTCCCCGCCTGAGCGGAACGCCTCGACCTTTGCCTTTCGCGTTTCGGCATCGGCACCGCGCTCGATCACTATAGGGCGCAGTCCCGCAAGGCTGAGCACATAGGCGGCAAACATTCCTCCCGGTCCGAAGCCGGCGATAACGGGTCTGACCGAGGAGGTCAGCCTTGGTATATCGTACTCAAAGCGCTCGTATTCGGCGATATTGCGGCTTTTGTTTCTTGAAAGCAGCCGCTTTTCATCGCTAAGCGTCACCGCAGCCGAGCAGAGCCAGTGTATATCGTTTTTCTTTCTCGCATCGAGCGAGCGCTTTACCAGCTCGAAGCTTTTTATCGCGCGCTCGGGCACGCCGAGCTGCTTTGCGGCTTTTTTCCTGAGCTCGGAGACATCGTGCCCTATATCGAGCCGCAGATTTCTCACAAGTATCATTTTCCGAGCCTCCCCGCAACAACGCCGCTCGCCCACGCCCATTGCAGGTTATATCCTCCGCAGTCGCCGTCTACATCGAGCAGCTCGCCCGTTATGAACAAATGCGGCACAAACCAGCTCTCAAGCGTCTGCGGGTTAACGCCGGTGGTTTTTATGCCTCCGGCAGTCACCTGAGCGTGGTCAAAATCCTCGACGCCGCGCAGCCTTACGGCAAAGTCGCGGCAGGCACGGGCAACAGCCTCAAGCTCACCGCCCGACAGCTCGCCGATGCGCTTAGCCCCGCTCACCCCCGCATATTTCACGACCATTCTGCCGAGGCGGTTGTGCAAAACTCCGGTGAGTATATCCTCAGCGCCGAGCTGCGGGTTTGCCTCCGCTCTCGCGCGCAGCTTTTCCGCGACATCGGCTCCGCCGGTGAGGTCTATGTGAACTATGCCCTCGCCCGAGACTGCCGCCGCGCGGGATATGTCAAACGCCGCGGGTCCGGAAAGCCCCGTTTCGGTAAATTGCAGCTCGCCCTCGCTTTTGGCAAGCGTCTCTCCGTCGCGCTCAAGCGCAAGGCGCGCGTTTACCCTCACGCCCTTCAGGGCGCGCGGATATGTGGGGTCCGTTATAAGCTGCACGAGCGACGGCATTATTTTCGTGCACTTGTGACCAAGCGGCTTTAAAAGCTCATATCCGTCGCCGACACCGCCGACCTTCGCCCCCGCAGCTCCGCCGCAGGAGACAATGAGGTAATCTGCATATATGCTTTCGCCGTCGGTCTGCACGGCAAAGCCCTCGCCGCTTCTTTTTATGCCGCGCGCGGGGCACGAGGTCTTAACGCTTATATTATCCTTCAAAAGCGCAAAGCGCAGGACATCGACAACGCTGTTTGCCGAGTTCGACTGCGGATAGACCCTGCCGCCGTACTCGCGGCTCGTTACGAGCCCGAGCGAGTCGAAAAAGCGAAGGGTGTCCTCGGGTGTGAATTTTTCGAGCACCGCCGACGCAAAATCCGGCTGGCTGCCGTGGTAATTGCCGATGGATGCGCCGGTGTTCGTGAGGTTGCACCTGCCGTTTCCCGTGCTGAGGAGCTTTTTTCCCACGCGCTGCTGACGCTCCAACAATATTACCCTGTTATTCATATCTTCGGCTGCGGTTATCGCCGCCGCCATACCGGAGGCTCCCGCTCCGATCACTACAACTGTTTTCATCTCATTCTCCGCTGCGGTAAAGAATATCGTGCGCGACCGGCTCATAGAACCGGCGGCGTATCTCGTCGGAATCTCTCGTGCTGCCGAGGATGCACATTATCTTTGCAAGCGCAGCCTCGGTGGTCATGTCATACGCCTCAAGCACATTGCGCCAGCCCTTGAGACGATGCCCGACATTGTAAATGGCGAGATCCGAGCCCTCGTTCTGCACCTGAGTCGTCATTATAATGGTAACGCCGCGCTTTATCGCCTCTATGACCGTTTCGAGGAACTTGTCGTCGCCGTAGCTCGGCAGTCCGCCCACGCCGAAAGCTTCTATTATGACGGCATCCTTGCGGCGGGTCATATACTCCAGGAGTTCAAAATCAATGCCCGGTATCATTTTAATAAGCCCCACGCTCGTATCGAGCGTTTCGCAAAACTGCGGATACGGCTCGCACTCGGGCTTTATATACTGCATGAGCACCCCATCCTGCACGGTGGCTACAAACGGATAGTTTATGCTCGAAAACGCCGCATACGACTTAGACCGCGTTTTTCTCGCGCGCGTTCCGAGTATAACGCGCCCGTTAAACACTATGTTTACGCCGCACATATCATCGGAGCTCGCGCAGGTAAACGCATCGAGCAGATTGACCTTGGAGTCGGTCGAATCAAAGCTTATCGGCTTCTGCGCGCCGGTGAGTATAACGGGCTTTTTCGAGCCTCGAATCATGTAGCTCAGCGCCGCGGCGGTATACGCCATGGTGTCGGTGCCGTGGCTTATGACAAAGCCGTCGTATTTATCGTAGTTTTCCCGAACGCACTGCGTTATCTTCACCCAGTGCGCCGGTGTCATGCTCGTGCTGTCAACGCTGAAAAGAGACACGCAGTCGACATTGCACAGCTCCGATATGGCGGGAACGAGCGCAAGCAGTTGAGCCGGCGTTAGCTGCGGGGCAAGCCCGTCGGGGCTTATTTCCGAGGCAATGGTGCCGCCGGTGCCTATCATGAGGATATTTTTCATTTTCTCTCGAACACCCCGCTCTTGCCGCCGGTCTTTTTAAGAAGCCTTATATCGGTTATCTCCATATCGCGCTGCACCGCCTTGCACATATCGTAAACCGTGAGCGCCGCAACACTTACGGCGGTGAGAGCCTCCATCTCCACTCCGGTCGCACCGGTGCACCGCGCGGTCGCCGTTATCTCGACCGAAAGCGTTTCCTCGCACAGCTCAAGCTTGAGGTCAACTCCCGAGAGCATTATGGGATGGCACATCGGTATGACCTCGGAGGTGCGCTTTGCGCCCATTATTCCGGCTATCTGCGCCGTGCCGAGGACATCGCCCTTTTTCATGCCGCCGCTTTTTATCAGCCCGAAGGTCTCGGCATTCACGAGCACTCTTCCGGCTGCCACCGCCGTGCGCACGGTGTCCGCCTTTTCGGATACATCGACCATTTTCGCTCTGCCGTTTTCGTTGAAATGCGTAAAGTCTGCCATAATTACTCTCCATTGCAAAATAACCACCCGAAACTCAGGTGGTTATTTTAAGTCAAATTTGTTCTTACTCTACAGAGATCATGTAGTAGTACACCGGCTGACCGCCGTTTACTACCGTTACCTCGGCATCGGGGAACGCCTTCTCGATGGCATCGGCAGTCTCCTGTGCGTCGTCCTCGCAGACATCCGCGCCATAGTACACGGTGACGATCTCGGGGTCGAGCTCCTTGAATGCCTCCTGCATCTTTTCAAGCATGGCGGGCATCTCAGAGTAGCTGCCGATGAGCTTTCCGTCGAGCAGCCCGAGGTATTCGCCCGCGTGGATGGTATAGCCGTCGAAGTCCGAATCGCGCGCGGCGTATGTGACCTGAGCGGTGTGAACGCTGTCGAGCGAGCCCTTCATTGCCTCAACGATGTCGGACACCTCGCCCTCGGGGTCGAAGTTGAGCATCGCGGTGATACCCTGCGGGATGGTCTTCGTAGGGATGACCACAACGGTCTTATCCTCGCAAAGCGGGATGCTCTGCTCGGCTGCCATGATGATATTTTTATTGTTCGGGAGAACGAACACAACCTCCGCAGGAGTGCGGTCGATCTCTCTCATTATATCCGCCGTCGAGGGGTTCATGGTCTGACCGCCGGTGACGATGGTGTCAGCGCCCAGCTCTCTGAACAGGTCTGCGATGCCGTCGCCCGCGCAGACGGCTACTATACCGTAGCGCTTTGTGGGAACGGCACGCACATTCTCGCCCTCTTCGAGCTCGCGCTCTATCTGCTCGAGATCGTCGGTGGACTGAGCCTTCTTGCCTGCCATTATATCCTCGTACTGAGTACGCATATTCTCGATCTTCGCAAGCTCGAGAGTGCCGTATTTCTGGCTTTTGGTGAGCGCCTCGCCGGGGATGTTCGTATGCACATGGACCTTGAACGCCTCATCGTCCTCACCGATGACAAGACTGTCGCCGATGCTGGAGAGATACGCTCTGAGCGGAGTGAGGTCAACATTCGGCTCATGCTTGCGCACGATATACACCGTGTCGAACGCGTAGGTTATCTCATCGGTGCCGAACGCATCGAACGCACCGTCCTGATTTGCGATGACGCCGGCGTGTACGCCGTCCTTCGGAGCTGTTACCTCGCCGCGCAGGCTCTTGAGAAAGGCTGTGAAAATGACGATATAGCCCTTGCCGCCGGCATCGACGACGCCCGCTTTGCGCAGAACGGGGTTCTGATTAACGGTGTTTTCAAGCGCCTCGTTGCCTATTCTGAGCGCAGTCTCCAGAAGCTCCTCAATATCGGCGCCCTTCTTGGCATACTCGACCGCCGCGGCGGAAGCCATGCGCGCAACGGTGAGGATGGTGCCCTCGGCGGGCTTCATGACCGCGTTATACGCTGCGTCAACGCCGTCCTCCATCGCGGCTGCAAATTCCTTTGCGCCGACGGTCTCCATTCCCTTGAGGCGGCGGGAAATGCCGCGGAACAGAAGCGAGAGGATAACGCCGGAGTTTCCGCGCGCGCCGCGCAGAAGCGCACCGGCAACGCAGTCCGCCACCGCATCAACAGCGTAGAAATCTTTTTTGCGAAGCTGGGTGGCAGCCTCGTTCATGGTAAGTCCCATGTTCGTGCCGGTATCGCCGTCAGGAACGGGGAAAACATTCAGTTCGTTTATCTGCTGGGTATTTTCTGCAAGCGCCGCATCCGCGCACAGGAGCATTTCCTTAAACGCCGCGGCATCTATATATTCTCTCAAAGCAAAAGCACCTCCGGGAGGGATTATTATCTTTCTTTATCAGCCCGCTATGACGGTATCGACATAGACATCAACGCTCTTGACGGGAACGCCGGTTGCCTTTGCGACCTTGTAGCGGACTTCCTTTATTATGCTGCGGCACACAGCGCTTATATTAACGCCGTTGTCAACGCCTATATGCAGCTCCAGCGACAGGCTGCCATCGTCGTTAAGGTGCGTTGTGACACCCTTGGACATGGATTCTCTTCTCAGAAGCTGAAGAGGACCGCCCTCTTTGCTGCGCCCTGCCATGCCTTTTACGCCGAAGCAGCTCGTAGCCGCCGCGCCGGCAATATTCGTAAAGACCTCACTGGTGATACTGATGTTTCCAAGCTCGTTGCTTATATTCACCATATTGAAGGACTCCTTTCATTTGAAATAAGCACAACTATAAAATTGCTACAATAGTATAATACACCGTTTCAAAAAGTACAAGTAATATTTTTGCTGTTTACAGTTCATTTTTTTAGTGTTAGACTTGAGACTATAACAGATTAATTAGAAATCAATTAGTCCGGAGGAAAAGATATGACAAGAAGATACAAGACGATGGACGGCAACGAGGCAGCGGCGCATGTAAGCTATGCGTTTACCGAGGTTGCGGCCATCTACCCGATCACGCCGTCGAGCCCGATGGCAGACTTTGTTGACCAGTGGTCGGCAAAGGGACAGAAGAACATCTTCGGCAGCACCGTCAAGGTGCAGGAGATGCAGGCCGAGTCCGGCGCAGCCGGCGCAGTGCACGGCTCTCTTAACGCCGGTGCTCTCACAACAACCTACACCGCCTCTCAGGGTCTGCTCCTGATGATCCCGAACATGTACAAGATAGCCGGCGAGCTCCTGCCGGGCGTTTTCCATGTCACTGCCCGCGCTCTGGCTTCCCACACTCTGAGCATTTTCGGCGACCATTCGGACATTATGGCCTGCCGTCAGACCGGCTTTGCTATGCTCGGCGAGGGCAATGTACAGGAGGTCATGGACCTCGCTCCCGTTGCTCACCTTGCAGCCATCAAGGGCAGAGTTCCCTTCCTCAACTTCTTTGACGGCTTCCGCACCTCTCACGAGATACAGAAGGTCGCCGTTTGGGATTACGAAGATCTCAAGGACATGTGCGACATGGACGCCGTTAAGGCTTTCCGCGAGAGAGCTCTCAATCCCCAGCATCCCACCATGCGCGGCTCTCACGAGAACGGAGATATATTCTTCCAGAACCGCGAGGCATCCAACAAGTATTACAACGCCATCCCCGAGATAGTCGAGGAATACATGGGCAAGGTAAACGAGAAGCTCGGCACCGACTACAAGCTGTTTAACTACTACGGCGCTCCCGATGCAGACCGCGTTATCGTTGCCATGGGCTCTATCTGCGATGTTGCGGAGGAGGTCATAGACTACCTCACCGCTCAGGGCGAGAAGGTCGGTCTTGTAAAGGTAAGACTGTTCCGTCCCTGGAGAGCGGATAAGCTCCTCGAGGCTATTCCCGACACCTGCAAGAAGATAGCGGTTCTCGACCGCACCAAGGAGCCCGGAGCTCAGGGCGAGCCTCTGTACCTCGATGTTGTCACCTCCGTTGCAAACGCGGGACGCAATATCCAGGTCATCGGCGGCAGATACGGTCTCGGCTCGAAGGACACTCCTCCCGCTTCCGTATTTGCGGTATACAACGAGCTCAAGAAAAACGAGATGAAGCGCCAGTTCACCATCGGCATCGTTGACGATGTCACCGGTCTCTCTCTTCCCGAGGTCGCTGCTCCCTCCACCGCTGCTGAGGGCACGGTTGAGTGCAAGTTCTGGGGTCTCGGCGGCGACGGCACCGTCGGCGCGAACAAGAACTCCATCAAGATCATCGGCGACCACACCGACAAGAATGTTCAGGCTTACTTCCAGTACGACTCGAAGAAGACCGGCGGCGTTACCATCAGCCACCTGCGCTTCGGCGACAAGCAGATAAAGAGCCCGTACTACATAAACAAAGCAGACTTTGTTGCCTGCCATGTTCCCGCTTACATCACGAAGCACTTCCCCATCGTGCGCGATGTCAAGCCCGGCGGAGTGTTCCTTATAAACTGCCAGTGGGACTTCGCGGAGCTTGAGCATCATCTTGACGCAGCCTCCAAGCGCTACATTGCAAACAACGACATTCAGCTTTACATGATAAACGCAATTGACCTTGCACGCGAGATCGGCATGGGCAAGCGCACCAACACCATTCTCCAGTCCGCGTTCTTCACGCTGGCGAAGGTCATTCCTCAGGAGGACGCGATCCGCTACATGAAGGAGAAGGCGACCGCTTCCTACCTCAAGAAGGGGCAAGATGTTGTTGACATGAACCACAAGGCGATCGACGCAGGCGCTACCGCGTTTGTGAAGGTCGATGTTCCCGAGTCGTGGAAGCTTGCCAAGGACGAGGCTGACAAGAAGGTCTACGCAGGCCGTGAAAAGACCGTTGAAATGGTCAAGACCATTCTCGACCCCGTTGACAAGATGGACGGCGACTCCCTGCCTGTATCCGCATTCGTTTCTCACGCCGACGGCACCTTCGAGCTCGGCGCCTCCGCTTACGAAAAGCGCGGCGTTTCCGCCTTCGTGCCGGTCTGGCACGCCGACAGATGCGTGCAGTGCAACAACTGCGCGTTTGTGTGCCCCCATGCGACCCTTCGCCCCTATGCGCTGGATGAAGCCGAGGCTGAAGCCGCTCCCGAGGCGGCAAAGCTTCTGCCGATAAAGATAGGCAAGGGCAAAAACAAGTACAGCTTCACCATGGCCATTTCCCCGCTCGACTGCATGGGCTGCGGCGTTTGCGTCACTCAGTGCGGCACTCACGCGCTAGAAATGGTCCCGATGGAGAGCCAGCTTGAGCAGCAGAAGGTGTTTGACTACTGCGTAAATAATGTCGCGGACAAGCCGGATATGTTTAAGGCGGACAATGTGAAGTTCAGCCAGTTCAAGCAGCCGCATCTCGAGTTCTCCGGCTCTTGCGCGGGCTGTGCCGAGACCAGCTACGCCCGTCTCGTTACTCAGCTGTTCGGCGATCACATGATGATCTCCAACGCCACCGGCTGCAGCTCCATCTGGGGCGGCCCGGCTGCCACCTCTCCGTACACCGTCAACAAGGAAGGCAAGGGTCCCTCCTGGGCAAACTCCCTGTTCGAGGATAACGCAGAGCACGGTCTCGGCCTCTACCTCGGCCAGAAGAAGATCCGCGACGATCTCAAGGCTAAGGTCGAGAGCATAGCAGACAAGGTCCCCGAGGCTGCAAAGTGGCTCGAGACCTACAACGACACCGATGCAAACCAGGCTGCTGCCAAGGAGCTCGTTGCTGCACTTGAAAAGCTCGACTGCGGCTGCGACACCCGCGCCGCTATTCTGGCGGGCAAGGACTACCTCAACAAGAAGAGCTGCTGGATCTTTGGCGGCGACGGCTGGGCGTTCGATATCGGCTTCGGCGGCGTTGACCATGTTCTCGCCTCCGGCGAGGATGTGAACATCTTCGTGTTCAACACCGAGGTCTACTCCAACACCGGCGGTCAGGCTTCCAAGGCTTCGAACATCGGTCAGGTCGCTCAGTTTGCGGCAGCCGGCAAGGAGATAAAGTCCAAGTCCCTTGCCGAGATCGCAATGACCTACGGATATGTTTATGTTGCACAAATCGCAATGGGTGCAAACAAGGTGCAAACGCTTGCGGCGATAACCGAAGCCGAGGCATATCCCGGTCCCTCGCTCATCATCGCTTACTCTCCCTGCGAGATGCACTCCATCAAGGGCGGCATGACGAATTGTCAGAAGGAAATGGATAAAGCTGTTAAATGCGGTTACTGGAATTTGTTCAGATACAATCCCGCGAAAAATTCCGAAAAATTTACTTTGGACAGTAAATTACCCGCCGGTGGCTACCGTGAGTTCCTCATGAACGAGGCTCGCTACAGCCGTCTGACGCGCGAGTTCCCCGACCGCGCCGAGACCCTGTTCGACGAAAATGAAGCCAATGCGAAGGCTCGTTTCGAGCATCTTCAGCGTTTAGTCGAAATGTACAAATAATTTTCACAGGAATTGTAACAATCGTTGGAAACTGCCCTAAAACCGGTTGATTTTAGGGCAGTTTTGTGTTATGTTTCTATGTGTGATAATTCACAATGTAATGTAGTTCCATCTTAAAAAATCATATTTTGGAGGAAAAGATATGACAAGAAGATACAAGACGATGGACGGCAACGAGGCGGCGGCGCATGTAAGCTATGCGTTTACCGAGGTTGCGGCCATCTACCCGATCACGCCGTCGAGCCCGATGGCAGACTTTGTTGACCAGTGGTCGGCAAAGGGACAGAAGAACATCTTCGGCAGCACCGTCAAGGTGCAGGAGATGCAGGCCGAGTCCGGCGCAGCCGGCGCAGTGCACGGCTCTCTTAACGCCGGTGCTCTCACAACAACCTACACCGCCTCTCAGGGTCTGCTCCTGATGATCCCGAACATGTACAAGATAGCCGGCGAGCTCCTGCCGGGCGTTTTCCATGTCACTGCCCGCGCTCTGGCTTCCCACACTCTGAGCATTTTCGGCGACCATTCGGACATTATGGCCTGCCGTCAGACCGGCTTTGCTATGCTCGGCGAGGGCAATGTACAGGAGGTCATGGACCTCGCTCCCGTTGCTCACCTTGCAGCCATCAAGGGCAGAGTTCCCTTCCTCAACTTCTTTGACGGCTTCCGCACCTCTCACGAGATACAGAAGGTCGCCGTTTGGGATTACGAAGATCTCAAGGACATGTGCGACATGGACGCCGTTAAGGCTTTCCGCGAGAGAGCTCTCAATCCCCAGCATCCCACCATGCGCGGCTCTCACGAGAACGGAGATATATTCTTCCAGAACCGCGAGGCATCCAACAAGTATTACAACGCCATCCCCGAGATAGTCGAGGAATACATGGGCAAGGTAAACGAGAAGCTCGGCACCGACTACAAGCTGTTTAACTACTACGGCGCTCCCGATGCAGACCGCGTTATCGTTGCCATGGGCTCTATCTGCGATGTTGCGGAGGAGGTCATAGACTACCTCACCGCTCAGGGCGAGAAGGTCGGTCTTGTAAAGGTAAGACTGTTCCGTCCCTGGAGAGCGGATAAGCTCCTCGAGGCTATTCCCGACACCTGCAAGAAGATAGCGGTTCTCGACCGCACCAAGGAGCCCGGAGCTCAGGGCGAGCCTCTGTACCTCGATGTTGTCACCTCCGTTGCAAACGCGGGACGCAATATCCAGGTCATCGGCGGCAGATACGGTCTCGGCTCGAAGGACACTCCTCCCGCTTCCGTATTTGCGGTATACAACGAGCTCAAGAAAAACGAGATGAAGCGCCAGTTCACCATCGGCATCGTTGACGATGTCACCGGTCTCTCTCTTCCCGAGGTCGCTGCTCCCTCCACCGCTGCTGAGGGCACGGTTGAGTGCAAGTTCTGGGGTCTCGGCGGCGACGGCACCGTCGGCGCGAACAAGAACTCCATCAAGATCATCGGCGACCACACCGACAAGAATGTTCAGGCTTACTTCCAGTACGACTCGAAGAAGACCGGCGGCGTTACCATCAGCCACCTGCGCTTCGGCGACAAGCAGATAAAGAGCCCGTACTACATAAACAAAGCAGACTTTGTTGCCTGCCATGTTCCCGCTTACATCACGAAGCACTTCCCCATCGTGCGCGATGTCAAGCCCGGCGGAGTGTTCCTTATAAACTGCCAGTGGGACTTCGCGGAGCTTGAGCATCATCTTGACGCAGCCTCCAAGCGCTACATTGCAAACAACGACATTCAGCTTTACATGATAAACGCAATTGACCTTGCACGCGAGATCGGCATGGGCAAGCGCACCAACACCATTCTCCAGTCCGCGTTCTTCACGCTGGCGAAGGTCATTCCTCAGGAGGACGCGATCCGCTACATGAAGGAGAAGGCGACCGCTTCCTACCTCAAGAAGGGGCAAGATGTTGTTGACATGAACCACAAGGCGATCGACGCAGGCGCTACCGCGTTTGTGAAGGTCGATGTTCCCGAGTCGTGGAAGCTTGCCAAGGACGAGGCTGACAAGAAGGTCTACGCAGGCCGTGAAAAGACCGTTGAAATGGTCAAGACCATTCTCGACCCCGTTGACAAGATGGACGGCGACTCCCTGCCTGTATCCGCATTCGTTTCTCACGCCGACGGCACCTTCGAGCTCGGCGCCTCCGCTTACGAAAAGCGCGGCGTTTCCGCCTTCGTGCCGGTCTGGCACGCCGACAGATGCGTGCAGTGCAACAACTGCGCGTTTGTGTGCCCCCATGCGACCCTTCGCCCCTATGCGCTGGATGAAGCCGAGGCTGAAGCCGCTCCCGAGGCGGCAAAGCTTCTGCCGATAAAGATAGGCAAGGGCAAAAACAAGTACAGCTTCACCATGGCCATTTCCCCGCTCGACTGCATGGGCTGCGGCGTTTGCGTCACTCAGTGCGGCACTCACGCGCTAGAAATGGTCCCGATGGAGAGCCAGCTTGAGCAGCAGAAGGTGTTTGACTACTGCGTAAATAATGTCGCGGACAAGCCGGATATGTTTAAGGCGGACAATGTGAAGTTCAGCCAGTTCAAGCAGCCGCATCTCGAGTTCTCCGGCTCTTGCGCGGGCTGTGCCGAGACCAGCTACGCCCGTCTCGTTACTCAGCTGTTCGGCGATCACATGATGATCTCCAACGCCACCGGCTGCAGCTCCATCTGGGGCGGCCCGGCTGCCACCTCTCCGTACACCGTCAACAAGGAAGGCAAGGGTCCCTCCTGGGCAAACTCCCTGTTCGAGGATAACGCAGAGCACGGTCTCGGCCTCTACCTCGGCCAGAAGAAGATCCGCGACGATCTCAAGGCTAAGGTCGAGAGCATAGCAGACAAGGTCCCCGAGGCTGCAAAGTGGCTCGAGACCTACAACGACACCGATGCAAACCAGGCTGCTGCCAAGGAGCTCGTTGCTGCACTTGAAAAGCTCGACTGCGGCTGCGACACCCGCGCCGCTATTCTGGCGGGCAAGGACTACCTCAACAAGAAGAGCTGCTGGATCTTTGGCGGCGACGGCTGGGCGTTCGATATCGGCTTCGGCGGCGTTGACCATGTTCTCGCCTCCGGCGAGGATGTGAACATCTTCGTGTTCAACACCGAGGTCTACTCCAACACCGGCGGTCAGGCTTCCAAGGCTTCGAACATCGGTCAGGTCGCTCAGTTTGCGGCAGCCGGCAAGGAGATAAAGTCCAAGTCCCTTGCCGAGATCGCAATGACCTACGGATATGTTTATGTTGCACAAATCGCAATGGGTGCAAACAAGGTGCAAACGCTTGCGGCGATAACCGAAGCCGAGGCATATCCCGGTCCCTCGCTCATCATCGCTTACTCTCCCTGCGAGATGCACTCCATCAAGGGCGGCATGACCAACTGCCAGTCCGAGATGAAGAAGGCTGTCGAGTGCGGCTACTGGAACCTCTTCCGCTACAATCCCGCGGCTGAGACCGGCAAGTTCACCCTCGATTCCAAGGCTCCTGCGGGCGGCTACCGTGAGTTCCTCATGAACGAGGCTCGCTACAACCGTCTGACCCGCGAGTTCCCCGACCGCGCAGAGACTCTGTTCGAGCGCAACGAGGAGAACGCAAAGGCTCGCTACGAGCACCTGCAGCGTCTCATCGAGATGTACAAATAAGTAAAAACCGCGAAAATGCGCAGTGCCGAAAGGTACTGCGCATTTTGCTTGGCTGATGGTATAAAATATGATTATGAAAATACGAAATGAGTGATATTCATGTCAAAGAAACTGGTCGCATACTTTTCCACTACCGGCACGACAAAGGTGCTCGCGCAAAACCTTGCAGACGCGATAGGCGCGGAGCTTTTCGAGATAGTCCCCGAGGTTCCGTATAAGAGCGCCGACCTCAACTGGATGAACAGCAAGGCTCGCTCGACCGTTGAAATGAAGGATCCCAGCTCGCGTCCCGCCATCTCCGCTCTGCCGGATGTTTCGGGCTATGATACGATATTCGTGGGCTTTCCCATCTGGTGGTATGTCGCGCCTACCATTATAAATACATTCCTTGAGGGCTGCGACCTCGGCGGCAAGACCGTTATTCCCTTTGCCACCTCCGGCGGCAGCGGCATGGGCGAAACAAGCTCGCGCCTCAAGCCGAGCTGCGGCGGCGCAAAGCTCCTTGAGGGCAGGGCCTTCAGGAAAAACACCTCAAAAGCCGATCTCGCCGCATGGGTGCAGGGGCTTGAGTAATTGAATTTTCAAAGAAAAACGAGGCTCATCGAGCCTCGTTTTTCCATTCTGTACTTGTCAATATCTTCGCGCCTATGCGCTGCATATCCGCAAGATTTGCTTCCTGCACGGCATCGGACACCGACGAGGTGCAGTCGCTCAATATAACGACATCATAGCCGAGCGAGAGCGCGTCATAGCAGGTGGTTCTGATGCAGTTGGGGGTTGTCGTTCCGGCTAGGATCACGGTCTGCACGCCAAGTCTGCGCAGCACGAGGTCGAGCTCCGTTGCGAAAAACGCCGAAAAGCGGGGCTTTACGATAACGCGATCCTGCTCAAGCACCTCGAACTGCTCCGGAAACGCTCCGGATATGCGCTCATCGCAGGTCTCCGAAAGCGGCTTTCCGCCCTCTAACCAGAGCTTATAGCGCGTTTTCTCAACATCGCTGCCGTCTGAGCGATAGTGCCGCACAGCGTAAATTACCTGTATGCCGTTTTCATGGCAATGCCGCAGCGCATCCGCGCAGGCGGGCACCGTCGCAGCCGCCGACGGAATGCACAGCGGAGACAGCGGGTCTATAAATCCGCGCTGCATATCTATCATTATAAGAGCCGATTTTTTCATGGTCACCCTCCGATATTTTTCTCCGATATGATAATGCATCAGCGCGAAGAAGTAAAGATGTACTTAAAAATACCAGCGCATGATTGACTTATCACTATACATTAAATATAATGATAAAGATATAACATCCCCTTCGGGAAGCAAGGGACATGAAAAAGGAGAAGAGGACATGAACATTTTATCGCTGCTTAACAGCGCGCCGGTCTACGCCATATGCGGCGGGATAATCGCATTTGTTGCGATAGTCTGCGCCGTGTTTATGGTCAGGGCCTATCGCGCGGGGCTTGTAATGGGCATCGACAAAACGAAGCTCAAACGCGCCATAACCTCAAGCGCAACATTTTCGCTTTTGCCGAGCGTCGGCATTCTGCTCGGCGTTATCGCACTCTCCGGCAGCCTCGGCACACCGTGGCCGTGGCTCAGGCTGTCAGTTATCGGTGCGCTGCACTACGAAACTCAGGTCGCTCAGGCGGCAGCCGAGCAGGTCGGCATGAGCTCGCTCTCCGCCGCGGAGATGACTCCCTCCGGCTTTGCTACTATCGCGCTTCTGATGAGCATATGCATAATGTGGGGCATGGTGCTGTCGATATTCTTCAACAAGCGCTATCTCGGCAAGCTCGGCAGCGGCAAGAAGAGCTCCGGCGGCGCAGGCTTCGGCGACACCGCCATGACCGCAATGTTTATAGGTCTTGTCTCGGCATACATCGGCAGCTACATAGGAGGTTTCATCTCCGGAAACGGTCTGTTTTCGTTCTCCGGCAATTTCATGCCGCTGATAGTCGTTTTCGTCTCGGGTCTTGCAATGGCGGGCTTTATCTACCTGTCGGAGAAGAAAAATCTTGCATGGGTCGAGAGCTTTTCCATAGCCGGAAGCATGCTGCTGGGCATGGCTGCGGCGGTTATTGTAAAGCTGTTTATGTAAGGGGGGGCAGGTCATGAATAACAACCATTTTGAAAGCTATAACAAGCGCACGCATACTATAGGCCGCATAAGCTCGGCGATAGTTCTCATAATGCTCGTCGGTGCGCCGTTTCTCATCGGCAAGGTGCTCGGAGCAATGCCCGATCTCGGTGCGGTCGGAAAGGCGTTTTTGTCCGTCGGTCTTGTGTGGACCGTGAGCAGCGTCGTCGAATTTCTCGTTTACACGCCCATGCTCGGAGCCGGAGGCGGTTATCTTGCGTTCATTACGGGCAACCTCATAAATATGAAGATCCCATGCGCCGTAAACGCGCGCGACATAGTCGGTGCAAAGACCGGCACCGCGGAAAACGAGATCGTCTCCACTCTGTCGATAGCCACCTCGTCGCTGGTGACCATAATCGTTCTGGCGCTTGGCGTTGCGCTACTCGTGCCGCTCCAGCCGGTCCTGCAGAGCCCCGCGCTTCAGCCGGCTTTTGAGAATGTCGTTCCCGCGCTGTTCGGCGCAATGGCGTACAAGTATTTCCGAGGAAATATGAAGATCGCCGCCGCACCTCTGGTGACGATGAGCATTCTGTTTATCCTCGTGCCCACGCTCACCGGCTCAACGAGCTTTATGATAATCCCCGCCGGTGCGATAGCGATAGGCATTGCATATAAGTTTTATAAGAAAGCCGGTGCAGGTAAATGAAAAAAGCAATAATTATTCCGGCAGCACTGCTGTCGCTGCCCGCATTCGCCACGGTGCGCACGCTGCTCACCCCGAATAAGCGCTCGGAATACACGGCGCCCGAGGCGGACGATTACGCCCTCCGACTTGCAAAAAAGCTCTCGGCAATGGTTCGGTACGAGACCGTTTCGCACGCAAACACCGATGAGAGCGAGAAATTTCTTGGCTTCCACAAGGTGCTGGAGGAGCTGTTCCCTCTCGTGCACGAAAAGCTCGAAAAAACCGTCATCGACGGAAACCTGCTGTACCACTGGAAAGGCACCGGCGACGGTGCGCCCATCCTGCTCATGAGCCATCAGGATGTCGTGCCCGCAGAGGGCGAATGGGAGCACGCGCCGTTTTCCGGCGACATTGCCGACGGCAAGGTATGGGGGCGCGGTACCTCTGACACAAAGTGCTCTGTCATGGCATTCTTTCAGGCAGTCGAGGAGCTCCTCAAACAGGGCTACACTCCGAAATGCGATGTCTACCTCGCCTCGTCCTGCACCGAGGAATGGGCGGGCGACGGCGCTCCCAAGATAGTAAAAGAGCTGCAAAGACGCGGCGTTGAGCTGTTCCTTGTATGCGATGAGGGCGGCGGTATAATCTCCGAGCCCATCGGCGGCGTAAAGGGCAATTTCGCCATGGTCGGCGTTTTTGAAAAAGGCAAGGGCGATGTGAAATTCACCGCGCGCTCGACCGGCGGTCACGCCAGCGCGCCCGCAAAGAATACGCCGATCGCAAGGCTTGCGGCATTCGTAAACGACATTGAAACTCACAACTATTTCCGCCGCGAGTTCCCGCCCGAGGTAGCCGCTATGTTCAATCGCCTGTCGGCTTACGCCTCGTTCCCGCTCAAGCTCGTTATGGGCAATCTCTGGCTGTTTGCGCCGGTGCTCAAGCCGGTGCTCGGCAGGATAAGCGCTCAGGCGGGCGCAATGCTGCAAACGACGATGGCTTTCACGATGCAGTCGGGCTCGGATGCCTGCAATGTGCTGCCGCAGGAGGCAACGGTCTGCGCGAATATGCGCTTTATCCCGCATCAGGGAGAAAAGGAAAGCCTTGAGATAGTGCGCAGGCTCGCACAAAAGCACGGACTTGAAATGGATGTCCTCCATTCCAACGACTATACCCCGTCGGTCGATATTAACGGCGAGGCATTCAAGCAGGTCGAGGAGGTCATCTCCGAGACCTTCCCCGGGCTTCCGGTTAGCCCATATGTCATGACGGGCGCTACCGATGCACAGTTTTATCAGCCCGTGTGCAAGAGCTGCATCCGCTTCGCGCCGGTGATATACGGTCCGGAGCAGATGAAGGGCATGCACGGGCTCAACGAGAACATCGAATATAACTGCCTCCCCGGTGCAGTGAGCTTTTATAAGAACCTGATCATTGCGCAGGAAAAGCGATAAACAAGCGAAAAAGTCCCGTCTGCTGGACGGGACTTTTTTGCGTTTTTCAATTAATCGAGCGTTCCGTACACGAAGTCCATTATTCTTACGAATATAGTGGCTGCCTGACCGCGGGTGGCGGTGTTATTCGGTCCGAAGCTGCCGTCGGGAAAGCCGGTTATTATTCCGAGCGAGGACATTACATTGACCGGAGTTTTGTAGTCGCCGAGAACCTGAGCGGCATCCGTGAAGCTTGACTCGGTGTCGAACTTATCGAGTGCATCGCCATAGATACTATCAAGCAGACGGTAGGCGAATGTTGCCATCTGTGCACGGCTGATGTTCTCATCGGCACGGAAGGTACCATCGCTGTAGCCCTTTATTATATCGTTAGCCACACCCCAGCGAATTGCATCCCAGTACACGCTGTGGATCTTGCCGCTGTCGGAAAACGGCAGCGCAGACTTGTCGACATCGGGCTTGCCGCACATATTATAGAGCATCATTATAAACTGAACACGGGTGACATTGTTATCGGGACCGAAGGTTCCGTCGGGATAGCCGTTTATAACGCCTTCAAGATAGCATCTCAGTATGCTGTCATGGAACCAGCCCTGTATATCGGGGAACGGATCAGAGGGGTCGGCGAAGTGGATGACCACACCTCCAAGGCCGTCGTTTAAGTCGCCGGCGTAGGTTTCTATGTTTTTCCACTGCTTAATGGAGCCTTCATAATATATGTTCTCCGTGGCAGTGCACTCGCCGAATGCATTCGTCCCTATTTTCTTGAGGCTCAGGGGCAGAGTTATGCTGGTAAGCGCCGAGCAGCCATAGAATGCGTTGTCGCCGATGGAGGTAACTCCGCTCTTAACGACAATGCTCTTTATGGCGCCCTTGTTCCACGCGGGCGTAGTGGTGCTGTACTTGTACATGTCGCCGGTGCCGGAAATGGTGAGTTCGCCTGTGCTCGAAAGCGTCCATGTGAGGTTATCGCCGCACTTACCAGACGCAACGCCATCAGCGGATGCCGCGACCGGAAGCAGGGTGAACACCATGAGCAGCGCAAGAACGAGGCTTATTGTTCTTTTTCTCATAAACATTCTCCTTTTAGTCATTTATTTATTGTTTTACCGTTATTTTGATGATAACAGATGCTCTGCACAATTGCAACAGCCAAATATGCCGTTTAAAACGCTATTTAAAACGCTATTTAAAACGCTTTATAAACGGCGCGGAGCATGGTATAATAGCTGCATATACAAAAAAGGAGAACGGGAAATGAAGAAAGCTGCGAGCCTTATCCTCACAATATGCCTTGCGCTTACGCTGTGCGCCTGCGCGGACAACAAAAACGATGAGCCCGACGCAACTCCGACGATGCCGGCGGAGACGCTCGACCTTTCCATATACGCAAAGCAGGAGGGCGTTTTGAGTCAGGAGGTCTGGTACAACACCGACGGGCTCAAGTTCAGCACCATTATATACGAATACGACGGCAGCGGCCGGCTCGTCAAGGAGCGCACTCTCGGAGTAAACGACGCTCCCGTCGGATACAAGCAGTATGAGCGCGACGAAAACGGCAATGTGACGAGCATGATAAGCTATGTCGCCAACGGGCCGGAGGAATACTCCGAGGAATATCGCACGGTTTACGAATATAACGAATCGGGGCTCAAAATGAAGGAGACTAACATGGTCGGCGACAGCGCCGCCTCGACTACGATGTACGCCTACGAGGGCAAAAACCTTGTGTCCGAAAAGCTGTACGAGGGCAGCGAGCTCGTTGCCGACTGCTCATACGAGTACGACGAAAACGGCAGACTCGTGAGCTCATCGCGCACGGATAACCTCGAGGGCAGCACGCAGGTCACAAGCTACACCTACGATGATAATGGGTGCGTTATAAGCGTTTCCACCTCCGTTGACGGCAGCGTTACCGGACGCACCGATTACACCTATGACGATAACGGCAACGAGCTCACCCGCAAGGATTACGGCGCAAACGGTGAGCCGGTGAGCTCCGTTAAAAACGAATACAGCTATGACGAGCCGGGGAATATAATAAAATGCACCCGCACTCAAGGCGACGACGGTCAGGTCACGGTTATCGAATACAACTGGATGTACAGCAAGGGCTGAAGCGCGGCATAAATTCACAGTTTCTTGATATATTTAAGAAGTAATTGTGATAACATAAGCCATTGAAATATTATCGTTGTATCAAGGTGACATTTTGATGAGGGAAAAGTTTGAGCGCTTCATGATAGGACGCTGCGGCATCGATCAGTTAAACCGCTTTCTGTCAATATTCAGCCTCGTTGTTATGATCGCTGCCGTTATTTTTAACGGCACGCGCGCATCGAGAATACTGTGGATAGTCGCGTTTGTTCTGGTAGTTATCGTCTATGCCCGTATGCTTTCCAGAAATCTTTACAGACGCAGTGTTGAAAACACCCAATATCTCAAATTCAAAATGAGCATAAGCGGCAAGCTTGAGATGATAAGAGTGCGCTGGAAGCAGCGCAAGGAATACAAGTTCTTTAGCTGCCCCTCGTGCCACACAACGCTGAGAGTTCCCCGTCACAAGGGTAAGATCAACATAGTCTGCAAAAAATGCGGCACCTCGTTCAGAGGAAAAACCTGATATGTTCGGATATGTGACCGCAAACCTCGATCAGCTCAGTCAAGAGCAGCGGGACAGATACAAGGCTTTTTACTGCGGACTGTGCCGTAGCCTCGGTCAGAGGCACGGCTTGCCCGCCCGCTTTACGCTGACATATGACATGACCTTCCTCGTCATGTTCCTGACATCGCTGTACGAGCCGTATCTGCTCAGCGGTCAAGAGCCGTGTCCGGGGCACCCGCTTTCAACGCGGCGGTTTCTCCAGTCGGATATAAGCGATTATGCCGCTGATATGAACATCGCGCTGGCATATCTCAACTGCATGGACGACTGGCACGACGATATAAACGCAGCGGCGCTGCTTTCGGCGCAGGTGTTAAAGAGCGAGTACAACAGGGTGTGCGCCGCTTATCCGCGGCAGTGCGGCGTTATCGCCGAGTGCATGGCTCGTCTCAAAAAAATAGAAGATGAACGCATCCAGTCACCGGATGCTGCATCGGAAGCTTTCGGCGATCTCATGGCGGAGCTTTTCGTTATGAAGGAGGATCGCTGGGAGACTGATCTTCGCACCTTTGGGCGCGCGCTCGGGCAGTTTGTGTATGTCATGGACGCGTGCATAGACCTTAAATACGACAAGCGATATTATAAATACAACCCCTTCGTTTACCTGTACGGCAGGCTCGACGAGCAGCAGCGGTTTCGGGGCATTCTCGAGCTTCTGCTTGCCGACTGTGTGAGGAGCTTTGAGCGGCTTCCGATAGTACAGGATGCGGACATAATAAAAAATATACTGTGCAGCGGCGTTTGGGCAAAGTTTGAGCAGCACTATGCCGCCTGGCATTGAGTAAGGAGCAGTACCGAATGGCACGGGACCCCTATGAAGTACTCGGCGTTTCGCGCAATGCGACCGACGAGGAGATAAAGAAGGCATACAGAGAGCTCGCAAAGAAATATCACCCCGACCGCAACCCCGGTGACGAGGAAGCGGCGCGGAAAATGAATGAGATAAACGCCGCCTACGACCAGATAAAAAGCGGCGAGGCCAACCGCGGCGGCGGCTACGGAAGCTACGGCGGCTTTGGCGGTTTCGGCGGCGCTTACGAGCAGCCGCAGGAGCGCCCCGAGTGCCGCGCGGCGGTCAACTACATACAAAACGGCAGATACACCGAGGCGCTCACCGCGCTTTCGCAGGTGCCTCTGTCCGAGCGCGACGGACGCTGGTATTATCTCAGCGCGATCGCTAATATGCGGCTCGGCAAGAAGATCGAGGCGATGGAGGACGCAAAGCGCGCGGTAGAGATCGACCCCGACAACCCGATGTACCGCCAGCTTCTCAACAGGCTTGAAGGCAACGGGCAGTATTATCAGCAGTATAGCGGAAACTATAACAACTCCTGCTGCGTTTGCGATGATTGCTGCACAACATATCTCTGCTGCTCATGCCTTACCCCCTGGGGCGGCATGTGCTGCTAAAAAATCTGAGGCATTCGCCTCAGATTTTTTAACTTTTTATTACGCAAAGAGCTTTTCTATTATTTCATCGGCAAAGGCGTTGAGCGACGCGAAATCCACATGGGGATTATACACCCTCTCGAGCTCGTCATGATACTGCTTTGCGCGGGCAAGCCACTGCTGTGCTGCGGTGAGCAGCTCGCGCTCGTGCTTTTTCATCAGCTTGTGCTCATGCCTAAGCTGCTTTGGAGCTCCCCGCGCCGCAATTTCATCCAGCCGCACACTGCGGTAAGCCGCGGAAGCATCCGCAGCCGACGCCCTTACAAATGCAGCGGAGCGCTCGGGAACGAGCACCGCGTCAAGCCTGTCGGGACACAGCGGCGACGGGCAGACTATCGCATCGAAGCCGAGCGAGACCGCCTGCTCAAGCACCTGCCTGAGATATGCCTGCTCAATTCCGTAGCGGTCGTCGATGCAATATACTTGTTTACATAACTTATCTATGCTGTCATTGAGCACAAGCTCTCCCCGGCAGCTTATGCATCTTATGAACCGGCGCTTAACCCTTCCGGTTTTACCGCTCAAATTTCTTTTACCGAGCTCTCTATTGACGGCACTTTTGGCGCGAAGCCTTGCTTTTTCAAGCATTTCAGCGCTTATAAGCTCCGGTACATCCGCCGTTTCGAGATTTGCAGCAGCGGCAAGGTACGCATAAGCGACCTTATACATCTGCCTGTACCGCCTTGTATACTCCTCGATGCGGGCATCATATATGCGCTCGCAAAACTCGCCAAGGTTTACATAACCCGAATTATATGCAAACTCCATCGGCTCCGCGGCGTGCGGCGCGGTGGCATCCATAAAGCCGATTTTGAGTTTGGGTATGTACACCGCGTCGAGCGATGCTGGATCGCCGGAGCACAGGACGGATTCGGTGTCATATCCCCTTTCGGCAGCGGCGGCTGCTACCTTACGCATGAAGCCGGATTTGCCGCCGCCCGCTCCGGCTTTTATCAGATACAGGTAGTCGCCTTTATCGCAGCAGAACTCATCGTAGAGCGAGTAAAATCCGGCACCGGAATTTGCGCCGAGAAAGAAATCTACATTCAATTTGCCTCACCTCTGTGCATTTTATGCAGCAATTGACATCGTGGTGAATAGATGATAAACTAAGCCGTCATCTGATTTTTTGAGGTGGTAAAATGAAAAAATACATTCTGTTTGACTTTGACGGCACCGTGTTCGACTCCGCGGAGGGCATAACGAAAAGCGTGCAGTACGCGCTGGGCAAGATGGGCATAGCCGCCGAAACGAGCGAGCTTATGTGCTTTGCCGGTCCCCCGCTGGACGAGATGTTCTCTCTGCGCTACGGGATGAGCGAAGCCGATGCGCTCAGGGCGGTTCAGTTTTACCGCGAGCGTTACAAGCCGATCGGCTGGGCGGAGTGCACTCCGTTTGACGGAATGCACGAGCTGATGCTCCGGCTGCGCGAAAAGGGCGCAAAGCTTGCGATAGCCACGAGCAAGCCCCGCCATTTTGCGGAGAAGATACTCGAAAAATACGATATGACCGGCTGCTTTGACCTCGTCTGCGGCTCCGAGCTTGACGGAACGCGCGGTCAGAAATGGGAGGTCATCGAATACGCGCTGAGCACCTTCGGCATATCCCCCGACGAGGCGATAATGGTCGGCGACCGCAAATACGATGTTATAGGCGCTAAAAAATGCGGCGTTGACTGCGTTGGCGTGCGCTTTGGCTATGCCGAGCCCGATGAGCTTGAAAACGAGGGCGCTGTTTATGTCGCACAGGACGCGGACGACCTGTTTAATTACCTGACTAAATAGTAAATAAATAACTGACAGAGAACCTGTGCTGCCGAGTAAAGACTACCGCGCAGCGGGGGAGTTTGAGGGGTAGCGAAGCGGCGGCGCGGGAGTGAATGACATGCCGGGGGCATGTCAGAGCCGCGCCGTGACCGAGCCGCCTCAAAACTGAAACAACCGGCAGATAAACTCTGCCGGTCGTTTATTCTATCGGAAGCTGTATGACCTCAATATCCTTTTTTGCCGCATATCTCAGCGTATTTAATGTACCGCCGCTCATACCGTCGTAGCAGGCGATGAGCACTTCGGAGTTATCCACCATGAAGCGATTTCGCGTGAACATACACGCCGGAGTGTACTGCTTCGACAGAACCGTTACCTCGTCGCAGCTTCGCAGTATGCGCTCGTACCGGCGGCGGTCCTGCTCGCGCCACGCATCAGCCTGTCCGGAATACGGCACGGCTGCCTGAAGCGTTATATCGCTGTGCATATTTTTAAGCTTCAGCACCGTTTCGGCGCAGTATGTGTCGCAGCCGAGCGCCATTCCGCATATGAAATGCGTTATGCCCGAATCGTAAACGGCGCTGATAACGGCGAACAGGCGCTGCTTAAATTCAACGCATCTGGGGTCAGATTCATTGTATCCCCATGGCAGCTTTGCCGGTCTGTGTCCGGTGAAGCAGCAGCTTTTTCCGTGTTCCATCACGCATCACCCTCTGCCATTATACGGCACCTCGCTAAAAATGTCAAAAGGCTATTGACATTCTATCCCGCAGGACTATAATAGGGGCATAACCGAATAGCTGAATATCTTCAGGGCAGGGAGCGTTTCCCGACCGGCGGTAGAGTCCGCGAGCCGATAGGCATGAACCGGTGTGATTCCGGTACCGACAGTATAGTCTGGATGGAAGAAGATTGGCGTCATGATTTTTTGCGTCACCTGAGAGATATTTCTTTCGGGTGATTTTTTATTTTGGAGGTAGAAATCCATGAAAAACCTTATCTCGCAGATAGGTGAAAACCTTTCGTTCGTGCTCGAATGCCTCGGCATATTCGCCGGACTGTTCGTGCTCGCGCTGCTGTTCGAGCGCCTTGTCATGAAAAACCGCAAAAAGCTCGGCAGCACGCATTTTCTATCCTACACCGCCATATTCTCGGCGATGGCCGGCATTCTCATGTTCATTGAGATTCCCCTGTTTTTCGCCCCCAGCTTTTATGAGATCGACCTCAGCGAGATCCCCATTATGATCTGCACATTTTATCTCGGACCGGTCGCTGGCGTTGTCGGGGAGCTTCTGAAAATAATCGTAAAGCTCGTGTTCAAGGGCACCACCACCGCTTTTGTCGGCGACTTTGCAAACTTCGTCGTCGGCTGCTCGTTCGTGCTCCCCGCCTCGTGCATCTACCACATGAACAAGAGCAAAAAGGGCGCGCTCATCGGCATGGCAGTCGGCACGCTCGTCATGACCGTATTTGGCAGCCTGTTTAACGCCGTTTACCTCCTGCCAACCTTCGCCGAGCTCTTCGGTATGCCGCTGGACGCCATTATCGCGATGGGCAGTGACATAAACTCCGCTATAAACAGCGTTTCCACGCTCGTACTGTTCTGCGTTGTTCCGTTTAACCTCCTCAAGGGCATTATCGTAACGGCGCTGACGATGCTGCTTTACAAGCGCATATCTCCCCTGCTTCACAAGGGCGACCGCAAGCTCGTCGAGAAAAAGGCTAAGAAGGAGTCCTGAGCCGGACTATCTTCCGCAGCCGCGTCATGCTCAGGGCAAAGTTAAGGCACTCGTTAAAGTAGATGATGCAGATATACCCCGTGAGCGCGTACACCGGCAGCAGCCGCCACACGAGCAGCACACCGAGCAGTGCATCGAGAATATTTATTCCCATGTTCCAAAGCTGCTGACCGAGTCCCTTGAGACAGCCATCGCACAGCATATCCGTGTACATTATCGGGATAAGCGGCGCAAGCAGCCTCAGAAAGTGACCGGCATCGGGCGAGGAGTATATCAGAATACCCAAACGCTCGGCAAAAATGAATATCACAAGGGCGACGGCAAGAGAATAGCCGGCGCCCTTTTTTAAAAGGCTTTTCACCGTTTTGGCTATCTCCTCGTGCCTGCCCTGCACCTGAGCCTCGGTAAGCTCCGGTATTATGAGCTCGGCAAGCGCCATCAGAAAGCAAGCGGGAAACGATATTATGGGCATGACCATGCCCTGTATCGTGCCGTAGCCCGACAGCGCCCTATCCGCCGAAAAGCCGGCGGATCTCAGTCCGCGCGGTACCAGCAGATGCTCGAGCGTTGAAAGCGCCGAGCGCGCATACGCCGAAAACGCCAGCGGGAGCGCTATCTTCAGCATACGCGATGTGAGCCCCAGCGGAGGACGGCCCGCGGCTGAGTGACGCCCGCGGTCGGTGATGTAAAACAGGAGCATTGCCGCAAGCGATATTGCGTCGCCGCACACCGTTCCGAGCATTACCGCCGAGCAGTTTTTCTCAATGTCCCCCGCCGGCGAGTGCTCCAGAAACACCGCAACGAGCGCAATGGTGACTATCTGCTCGAAAAAATGCACGAGCGTAGGCTTCCACACCCTGCCGCAGGCGGTGAAATAGCCCGATATTGCCGAGCATATCGACACCATCGGCATGGCATATGCCATTATCCGCAGAGCCCTCACGGTGCGCGCATCGCCTATCCACAGAAAGCCTATCATCTCCGCGCAGTACCGCAGCACCAGAAACGCCGCCGTACCGAACAGCAGGCTGTACACAAAGCAGCGTCTCATCGCACCTCTTATGCCCCAGTCGCACTCGCGCCCTATCTCCTCGGATACGAGCCGCGTTGCCGCAAATCTCACCCCCGAAACGGCAAAGGTCGTGCACAGAAACGATACCGAGATAACGAGCTGGTAAAGCCCTATGCCCGCCGAGCCGATGCGCCCGGCGAGCCACACCTGAAACGCCATCGAAATGAGGCTCATAAGCAGCGAGGAGCCCGTTAAAAGCGCGGTGTTCAATATCAATCGTTTTCTTCTTATCATACTAAAAATGTATGCACAACCAACAAAATATATATGTTGAATTTTTCACAAAGTCGGAGTATAATGTAATTATCAAAGGAAATTGAATTGGAGGCGTAATTATGATAATCACGATCGGAAGACAGCACGGTTCAAGCGGCAGAGAGATAGCAAGGCTTCTGGCAAAGGAGCTCGGCATCAAATGCTACGACAAGGAGATAGTCGACGAGGCGGCAAAGCACTCCGATTTCAGCCGTGAGCTCATCAATGCTTATGATGAAAAGGGTATGTCCGCTTTCCTGCTTCATGCCGGCGGCTACGGGCTCAATGAGAATTTCCGTCTCAATATGGAGGTCGTTTCCGCCCAGTTCGATGCTATCCGCGACATTGCTCAGAAGGAGGACTGCATATTCGTCGGTCGCTGCGCCGACTATGTTCTCAATGACAGAGACGATGTCGTCAGCATCTTCATTCTCGGCGACATGGACGCAAGGCTCAAGTGCCTTGAGGAGCGTCAGGGTCTTGATGAGGCTGCGGCACGCAAGAAGATCAAAGAGGTCGATAAGGACCGTTCGAGCTTCTATAAGTACTACAGCGATCAGGTCTGGGGCGATGCCCGCAACTACGATCTGTGCATCAACAGCTCTAAGCTCGGCGTTGTCGGCACTGTGGAAGCCATCATGGGCTACCTCAAGGCAAGAGGCGTCACCGAAGAATAAACCACATCTCAAGGAATACAAAAACCGCCCCGATGGGGCGGTTTTTTAATATTCTGTTTCTATATCACGGCAGCGAAACATAAGCGATAAATTCGGAAAACTCGTCATCCGCGCCGTAAAAGGCCACAAAGTCGCAGCGCAGCAAGTTATCCTCAATGTAGTAAGAGCCGAAGTTCCCGTCATCATCCTCGACAATTATGCGATAAGACCAGCCGGAGGTCTCGATGGGTAAAAGTCCGACTATTCTTTTCGCTCTGAAGCCGTTAAGCTTTTCAAGCGCCCATGTGAACTCGGCGTCTTTAAATTCATAAATTTCGCCGTTGCTTCCGTTCTGCACGGCAATGCTCGTTATCTTTTCCGGATCGAGGGAAAACACCTGCTTCTCGGCGCTGGCAAAGGGATCATCCATCTTTGCCGACATTTTGCTGGTCAAAACAAGAGAGAATATCCAATACGCGGCGATCAAAGCAATAATGACCGCTAAGAATATGACGAGTTTTTTGTGCTTCATAATTCCCCTCCATTCAATATCTATCTGCTTACACTAACCGATCTTGTATTTACTATATCACATCGTCCACATTCTGTCAAACAAGAAAAATTCCCCCAAAGCAGATGCTTTGAGGGAATTATGTTATATGTTATCAGAACAGAACTCTGACTCTGAGAACATCGTCCATCTTTCGGATGGTGTTTGCGGTGTCCTCCCAGATCTCATCGTTCAAGTCGATTATCGTGTAGGCATATCTGCCGCGCGGCTTGTTTATCATATGCTCGACATTTATGTTTTTCGCGGTTATCAGGTCAAGGATGCGGTTTATCATGCCGGGCACATTGTGGTGGATAACGCACAGACGGCAGACACCCATGCGCTCGAGCTTTGCCGAGGGCAGGTTCACGGAGTTTACGATGTTGCCGTTTTTGAGATACTCATAAAGCTGCTTTGCCGCCATCTCCGCACAGCGGTCTTCGCTCTCGGGAGTGCACGCGCCCAGATGCGGGAGTGCAATGACATTTTTGCCGCCGAGTATCTTCTCATTCGGGAAATCGGTGACATATTTTGCGACCTTACCGCTTTCGAGGGCGGCGAGCATCGCGTCGTCGTCAACGACCTCGGCGCGCGACTCGTTTATGATGCGCACCCCATCGCGCATTGCGCCGAACGCCTTTGCATCGAGCATATGGTGGGTGTCCTCGTTATACGGGATGTTGATGCTTATATAATCGCACTTTTTGAATATCTCGCTTATATCGTCGGCGCGCTCGACATCGCGCGAGAGCCGCCAAGCGGCATCTACCGACATGAACGGATCATAGCCGATAACGCTCATATCCAGCGCAAGGCAGGCGTTTGCGACCAGCGCGCCGGTCGCGCCGAGTCCGAGAACGCCGACGCATTTGCCCATGAGCTCGGGACCCGCGAAATTGGATTTGCCCTTCTCAACGAGCTCGGGTATCCTATCCCCCTCGCCCGCTATGCTTTTTACCCACTCGATGCTGCCGATGACATCGCGCGACGCCATTACCATCGAGCACACGGTCTGCTCCTTTACCGCCTCGGCATTCGCGCCGGGGCTGTTGAAGACGACTATTCCGCGCTCGGCATAATCGTCGATGGGGATGTTATTGTACCCCGCTCCCGCTCTGGCAACGCCGAGCAGACTGTCGGGCGCTGCGAACGAATGCATATCCGCGCTGCGGACTATTATTCCGTCGGGCTCTGCCATATCCTCGCTGACGGTGCAGCCGAGGGCTTTGAGCTTATCCAGTCCCACGGGCGAAATTTTATTTATCGTCTTTATATTAAACATGGTGTTCTACCTCAAATTGTTTCATGTATTCAGCCAACGCCTGAGCGCCCTGCATGGGCATTGCGTTGTAGAGCGAGGCTCTTATCCCGCCGGTGAGCCTGTGACCCTTGAGATTTAAAAGCCCGCGCCGGGATGCGCCCTCTACGAAAGCCGCGTCGAGCTCATCCGAGCCCGTGCGGAAGGTTATGTTCATATCGCTGCGCGAATCGCGGCGGGCATGTGGGAGGTACAGTCTGCTGTTATCCAGCACATCGTATATCAGCCCCGCGCGCTGCTTTTTTATCTTCTCCATCTCGTCTACTCCACCGATGCTCTCAAGCCAGTCGAGCATGAGACCGAGCATATATATGCACCAGCACGGCGGCGTGTTGAGCATGGAGTCTTTTTTGATGAGCGTGTCGTAGCTCATAACCGAGGGGCATATATCCGCCTGCCTGCCGGCAAGGGACTTGTCGATAATAACGACCGTGAGCCCCGCGGGAGCCATGTTCTTCTGCGCACCGGCATATATAAGTCCGAATTTCGACACATCGACAGGCTTTGAAAGTATATCCGAGGACATATCGCAGACTATGGTCTTTCCCGCGGTATCGGGAACGGACTGCCACTCGGTGCCGTAAATGGTGTTATTCGCGCAGTAGTAGAAATAGCTCGAATCGGCGCTGAGCCGAAGCGCTTCGGGAATATAGCTGTGCCCCTTATCGGAGCTGTCGCAGGCGATATTCACCCTGCCGTACTTCTGCGCTTCCTTTGCCGCGAGGGACGAAAAGTTTCCGGTTACGGCATAGTCCGCGCTGCCGCCCTGCCCCATAAGGTTCAGCGGTATCGCCGCGAACTGGAGCGTTGCGCCGCCCTGCAAAAACAGCACCTCATAATTATCCGGCACATTCAGCGCGCTTTTTAGCTTTGCCTTTGACGCCTGAAATATCTCATCGAACAGCTTACTTCGGTGACTCATCTCCATAACGGACATTCCGCTGCCGTTATAATCGCTTATCTCGCGCTTTGCCTTTTCCAGCACCGATTCCGGCATCATTGACGGACCCGCGGAAAAGTTATATACATTTTCTCTCGACACGATGAGCACCTCCTGTTCATATGTTAAAAGTATAGCTATTTATCTATTCCGTGTCAAATGACATTTCCGACTAAAATTCCATCCGAAACGGCATTTATCAGTACATTGTGTACTGTTCCGCGCAGATCGTCGCCGGACGCGGCGACCTCAAGATAGTTGTCGCTGTGACCCTTCCAGAGCCCTTCCTCGCGCGTTTCAAACAGAACCGGCAGGGTCTTGCCGACCATGCTCTCAAGAAAGCGTTTTCTTGTTTCGGAAACGACGGCGCGCGCCTGCTTTGAGCGCTTTGCCTTTGTCGCGCGATCCACCTGCCCCTCCATTTTGTCAGCCGGTGTGCCGGGACGGCGGGAGTACGGGAAGATGTGTGCATCGGAAAACTCCGCTTTTTTGAGAAACTCCAGCGTTTCGAGCTGGTGCTGCTCCGTTTCGCCGGGGAAGCCGACGATGACATCACAGGTCATGCCGCAGTCGGGGAAATATCTGCGCAGAAGCTGCATCGCCTCGTAAAACCGTGCGGTGTCGTACTTGCGGTTCATCGCCTTGAGCGTTGCGTCGCAGCCGGATTGCAGCGAAAGATGAAAATGCCTGCAAACGCTGCCGCACGAGGCAAGTCTTTTGCAGAAATCCTCGGTTATAACGCTCGGCTCGATAGAGCCCAGACGCAGCCGCATATGCGGAGCTGCCTCGGCTATGGCGCACACAACATCGGCAAGAGTAGGCTTTCCCTCAAGGTCGACGCCGTAGGACGCGATCTCGATGCCCGTTATGACAAGCTCTCTGTAGCCGCGCTCATCGAGCTCGCGCGCCTGCTGAACGGCAGCCTCCATCGGCAGGCTGCGGACTCTGCCGCGCGTGTAGGGGATGATGCAGTAGGAGCAGAAATTCACGCAGCCGTCCTGAATTTTCAGCAGCGCACGGGTATGCCCCGATACCGCTCCGGCGGGCAGCTCCTCAAAAACGCGCCTTTCAAAGGGCTTATCGAGCTCTCTTACGCCCTCGCCGGTGGCGACCGCCTTTTCGATGGCGTCAACGAGCTTTATCCTGTCGGAGGTACCGTAGACTATATCGGCTCCCGTTTTCTGAACCGTGTCGGGGCTGAGCTGAGAATAGCAGCCGGACACCGCGACCACGGCATCGGGGTTTTCCTCTCTCAGTCTGTGTATCGCCTGACGCGACTTGCGCCCCGCCTCCGCGGTGACCGCGCAGGTGTTGACGATAACGGCGTCGGCGATCTCGCCCTCGGAGCACGGGAGGTGTCCGTGCTCCCGCAGCAGGGTCTCCATAGCCTGAGTTTCATACTGGTTGACCTTGCAGCCGAGAGTGTATATAATGTATTTCATGCAAATCATCTCCTGAGGAGTCAGTTATATGGAAGTTTATCTTGATAATGCGGCGACTACACAGGTCTGCCGCGAAGCAGCCGACATTGCCTATAAGGTCATGACCGAGTGCTACGGAAACCCCAGCTCCACGCACACAAAGGGGCGCGAGGCAAAGGCATATCTCGACGCAGCCCGTGCGCAGATAGCAAAAGCGCTCGGCTGTACGCCAGCCGAGGTGTATTTCACATCCTGCGGCTCGGAAAGCGATGTGTGGGCGATAACCAAAGGCGCAGAGAGCTTAGCCCGCCGCGGAAAGCACATAATCTCATCCGCCGTTGAGCACGACGCGGTGCGGAAAACGCTCGCAGAGCTTGAGACGCGCGGCTTTGAGGTGACATACCTTGCACCCGAGCCCGACGGCTCGATTTCCGTGGAGTCGGTCAAAAACGCTCTGCGCAGCGACACGGTTCTCGTAACGCTCATGATGGTCAACAACGAGACCGGAGCCGTCACCGACATTGCGGGTGTTGCAAAAATGCTCAAAGCCGAGGGCTCTAAGGCGCTTCTGCACACCGATGCTGTTCAGGGCTTTATGAAGGTGCCTTTCAAGGCGAAAACTCTTGGCGCGGACATGATAAGCCTCAGCGGTCACAAGATCCACGCGCCGAAGGGCATAGGCGCATTGTATATCAAAACCGGTGTTAAAATCAAGCCCCTCATTCGCGGCGGCGCTCAGGAGAGCGGTATGCGCGCGGGGACCGAGGCAATGCCGCAGATAGCCGCGTTCGGCGCGGCGGCAGAGATAGCCTTTGCCGGAATGAAGGATAACTGCGAAAAAATGTCCGCTCTGCGCGAGCAGGCTATAAGGAACATCACCGCGACCATGCCGGAGGCGATGGTTATCGGCGGCGGTGCTCCTCATATTCTCAGCGTTTCTCTCTCCGGCTGGCGCAGCGAGGTCCTGATGAATTATCTCGAGGCAAAGGGCATATTCGTCTCGCGCAGCTCCGCCTGCAAAAAGGGCGGCAGGAGCCATGTGCTCGAGGCTATGCACCTTCCGGCTGCCGTCATCGACGGCGCGATAAGGATAAGCTTTTCGCGCTTTAACACGCCGGAGGATGTTTCCGCGCTGTGCTCGGCGCTGCTTGAAGCGCACGACACTTTAGCTCACCGATAAGCATTTTTAAGGCTGTACCGCTCGGGTACAGCCTTTATTTTTATTCTTTTTTGTCCTCGTCCTGTACGGGCGGCGCCTTAACCTTGCGCTTTGGCACAAACTCAAGCGTTTCGGGGTCTACATAGTCAAGGTTTTGATACGCGTCCGCGTCGGTCGGCAGGTTTTCGCGTTTAAGCTTTTTGTTCACAAGCGTTTCCACTATCGTGTAGATGATAACGAATACCGGAACGCCGAGGAGCATTCCCCAGAAGCCGAATATGCCGCCGAATATGACGATGGAAAACAGCACCCAGAAGCCGTTTATGCCGATGGAGGTGCCCAGTATCTTCGGGCCTATTACATTGCCGTCAAGCTGCTGGAGGACAAAGACGAAGATTATGAACCACAGGCACATTTTCGGATCGACCAGCAGCACCAGCAGTGCCGACGGTATGGCGCCGATAAACGGTCCGAAAAACGGGATAACATTCGTCACGCCGACAATGACGGCTATTAGCAGCGAATACGGCATGCTCAGTGCCACGCAGCCGAAATAGCAGATAACACCGATTATGGCACTGTCGAGAAGCTTGCCGGTGATGAAGCCCATGAAGGTGCGGTCGGCAAAGCGCAGAGCCGAGGAGACCTTCCTTGCGCGCGCGGGGGAGAAAATGCTGTAGAGTATCTTGCGGTAGTGCGCGATAAAAGGCTCCTTGTTATAGAGGATATACACCGAAACGATTATACCGATAACGATGTTGTACACAGCCTTGAGCACAGACATAACGCCGCTGGTTATGTTCGTCACAACGCTCTCCATGCTCGGCAGCAGTGTGTTCGTCGCCCACTGCGTGAGCGCATCGGTGAGGTTTCCGAATATTCTGGTCGCATAGTCCTCTATCTCGGGGTAGTTTTTAAGCAGATTGTCTATCGCCGAGGACGCCGTGTCAAAATAAGTCGGGCTATTCGTTATTATCGCCGATATGCTGTCATACACCTGCGGGACGATGAGGTATATCAAAGCAGCGATTATGAGCAGCAGCACTATCTCGGCAAGTATGAGCGCGAGCACTCGGGGAAGCTTCTTCCCCGCCTTGAATTTGGGCTGCTTTTTCTTTATATTCGCAACAAGCGGCTTGAACAGCTTGTTTTCGTACATCATCATCGACGGGACGAGCAGATATGATATTACAAGTCCCCATATAAACGGGCTGAGTATGCCCATAAGCGAGCCAAGCACGCTCACGAGATCACCCATATAGTCTATTCCGAAGTAAAACAGTATGCTCGCGGCAATAACGAGAAACGCCGTTATGCCCCAGCCTATATATTGGGAATATTTGTGCTTTTTGTTCAAATCGACCACCCCCAAGCCTCGTTTCAATATTACTATTACTTCCCCGCTCCGTCAATATCTGCGAAAAATTTTCACACTTTCTTTGCGTTATGTTAACCAATTCGCGGATATAACGCAGTCATTTATGTTGAAAACTATGTTGGAAATGTTTAAAACCTTTGGTTTTCAAGGCTTTCTACGCTCGCTCTACCCATCAAGCTATTCACTTTTTGTCGAATAAAGCATAATTTTGCAACCTGGAGCATTAAATGTCGCGTCCGGCATATGCTCTATTGACAGGAGGGATAAGCCATGAAAAAACTTATATGCACGGCACTGGCGCTGCTGATGCTTACCGTCCCCGCTTACGCCGCCAAAACGGTCCCTACCGATACCGTTGAGATATCCGCACCCTCAGCGATACTCATGGAAAAGGTGACCGGCGATGTTATATACGAAAAGAGCGCGCACGAGCGTATGCCGCCCGCGAGCGTTACGAAGGTCATGACTATGCTGCTCATCGTTGAGGCGATAGAGCGCGGAGAATTGAGCCTTGAGGACACCGTGACAGCCTCGGAGAGGGCTGCGAGTTTCGGCGGTAGCTGCGTATTCCTCGAGGAGGGTGAAAAAATGAGCGTTGACGAAATGCTCAAATGCATAGCCGTTGTATCGGCAAATGACTGCGCCGTTGCGATGGCGGAGCATCTGTGCGGCTCGGAGCAGGCATTTGTAAAGCGCATGAACGAGCGTGCGCTTGAGCTCGGCTTAAAGGACACGAATTTCAAAAACTGCACGGGTCTTTTTGAGGACGACGAGCACTACACCAGCGCATACGATATTGCGGTCATGAGCCGCGAGCTCATAAGCCACGAGCTTATAAAGAATTATACCACCATATGGATGGACTCCATACGCGGCGGTGAGTTCGGGCTTTCAAACACCAACAAGCTCGTTTACTACTACGACGGCTGCACCGGTCTCAAGACCGGCTTCACCGAAAAGGCGATGTACTGCCTTTCCGCCACAGCGATGAGAGACGGAGTGGAGTTTATCGCAGTTATCATGCACGCTGACACCATAGACGCGCGCAACAACGACGCAAAGGCGCTTTTAAACTTCGGCTTTGCAAACTATAAGCTGCTTCCCCTGCGCGCTCCCGAGGTGCTGCCGCCGGTGCGCGTCAGCCTTGGCACAGCCGACAGCGTTCAGCCGGTTTACGACTCCGCCGAGGCGGTGCTCGTTGCCAAAAACTCCGTCGGCGATGTTTCCTACGAGGTCGATCTGCCGGAGTATGTCTCCGCGCCAATAGATGAGGGGCAGCGTCTCGGAACGCTCAGGCTCGTTTCCGGCGATAAGACCGTTCAGGAGGTTCCGCTGGTCGCCGATGCCGCCGTTGAGCGCGCGGGCTTCGGCTCCGTGCTGCTGGAGCTGTTGAAAAGCTATGTAGGACTGGGATAATCGCTCCACTTTATGCAGATTTCATGCAATATTAATGCACAAATCCCCCACTTCGACATATTGTCCTTGCTTTTTTGCGCGGCGGAGGTATAATATAAGATTGTATATTATAATACGGAGTGATGATTATGATTAAGGTCGATCTATCAGGAACTTCCGCCTTTTTTGATCCGGCAGAGCTTGACTTTGCGTCTGCCGCGGCGGCTCACCGCACGCTCAGCGAGAAAAGCGGAGCCGGAAGCGAGTTCACCGGCTGGCTTGAGCTCCCCACACGCATCCGCGACGGCGAGCTTAAAGCCATTCTCAGCGCAGCCGCGCGCATCAGGAGCCGGTCTAAGGCGCTCGTCGTTATCGGCATAGGCGGCTCGTACCTTGGCGCGAGAGGTGCTATAGAGCTGCTGCGTCCGGTGTCCTCGGAGGACGACCCGAAGATATTCTTTATCGGAAACGGCCTGTCTCCGGACGCTCTGAGCGACACGCTCACGCAGCTCGGCGACATGGACTTTGATGTCAATGTCATTTCAAAATCGGGCACTACACTCGAACCGGCGCTGGCATTCCGCGTTTTCAGAAAGCTTCTGCGCGAGAAATACGGCTCTGCTGCCAAAAAGCACATATTCGCCACCACCGACGCTCACCGCGGCGCACTGAAGTCGCTGGCTGATGCTGAGGGCTGGGAGTGCTTCGTGGTCCCCGACGATGTCGGCGGACGCTACAGCGTTCTCTCGGCGGTCGGTCTGCTGCCGATGGCTGTCGCCGGAATAGACATAAAGGCGGTCATCGCCGCCGCCATCCGCTCGTTTAAAGAGCTTGACCTCCGTTCGCCGGAAAACCCCGCATGGCAGTATGCCGCGGCAAGGCAGTATCTTTACGGGCACGGCAAGAGCGTTGAGATACTCGGCTGCTACGAGCCCTCGTTCAGATTTATGGCTGAGTGGTGGAAGCAGCTCTACGGCGAGAGCGAGGGCAAAAACGGCATAGGCATCTTCCCCGCTTCCGTCGAGTTCACCGCTGACCTGCACTCTATGGGGCAGTACATTCAGGACGGTCCGCGCACGCTTATGGAAACGGTCGTGAGCTTTGAAAACTCCCGCAGCAGCGTTTCCGTACCGTTTGAGATGGGCGATCCCGACGGTCTTAACTACCTTGCCGGAAAAGATTACGCCGATATATGCCGTACGGCTGCCGACGCGGTGAGAGCCGCACACATATCCGGCGGCGTTCCCAATATAAAAATAAGCGTTCCCGCGCGCGACGAGGAGGGCTTTGCCGAGCTCGTCTGCTTCTTCGAGCTTGCCTGCGCAATATCGGGCTATATGTCGGGCGTTAACCCCTTTGATCAGCCCGGCGTTGAGGCATATAAAAAGAATATGTTCAAAATGCTCGGAAAACCCAACACATAATGAAAGCGCCCCTCGGGGCGCTTTTACTGCTTTTATGAATGTTCATATATTAGGGCTTGCTTTGTTCTCGGAAAAATGGTAATCTAACCTCAAAGATAATAACCATCAACTTATTACAAAAAGGAGAGTGGTCAAAATGGTTAAGTTGATCATGGGTCTGAAGGGCAGCGGTAAGACTAAGCGTCTGGTGGACCTCGTGCGCGAAGCAGTTGCAAAGGAAAACGGCGATGTCGTTTGCATCGAAAAGGAAAAGAAGCTCACATTTGATATTCCCTATCAGGCTCGTCTTATCGAGGCAGGCTCGTATGACATCGGCTCGTATGAGTTCATAAAGGGATTTATCTGCGGTCTGCATTCCGGAAATTATGACATAACCCATGTTTTCGTCGATAATTTCTACAAGATAGTGAGCAATAAGGATCCTGTCATGTTCGGCGAATTTCTCGATTGGCTCAACGCGTTCTCCGAGAAGGAAAACATTGAATTTGTAATAAGTGTCACCGTCGATCCCGACACGGTCGGCGAAGCGATAAGAAAATATATGATTTGACCAAAAATGCGGGCCGGCTCAATTGCTTTGTCCGCATTTTTCGTTTATATTTGCTCTTGACTTAAACTGTCCGCTTGGTTAGAATTTAATTAGTTTTAGTTATAAATTTAATAAATGAGGTGTCAGCCTATGATTATGGATTGTGAAAAGTACGTCGGCAAATGCGTCTGCGGCAGAGACCATGAGCTCGAAACAAAAAAGGTCGTAGTTGAATACGGCGCAATAGCAAATTTTGAGCAGTACATGGCGGATGTCGGACTCGCCGGCAAGAAACGCGCCGTTATTTATGATACGGTCATTTACAAGCTCACCGAGGGCAAGCATATCGCCGCCGATCAGGAGATAATCCTTGAGGCAAACGGTCTGCGTGCCGAGGATACCGTTATCGAAGAAATGATGAAGGATCTCGACGCACCCGAGGTCATCGTTGCCTATGGCGCCGGCACCATAATGGACTTCGGCCGCTATCCCGCGTACAAGCTCGGCATTCCCTTCGTCGCCGTCCCCACCCTCGCATCCTCCGACGGCTTCACCGCGAACATCTGCTCGGCTATCCTCAACGGGCAGAAAAAGTCCACCCCGATGTGCGCACCCGTTCTGGTCGTCGCTGACCTTGACATCATAAAGGGCGCTCCCGCGCGTCTGGTGGCAAGCGGCATAAACGACATTCTCTCAAAATACATTTCCCTGCTGGACTGGAAGATCTCCCACATGGTATGCGGCGAGTATTACTGCCCGATGGTCGCCGACCTTGCGCAGGAGGCTCTGGACATCATGCGCGAGGCAGCCGATAAATACGCCGCCACCGGCGTTGCCGACCACGAGGCAATGACTATGGCTCAGATGAAGAGCGGTCTTACCATGCAGCTTCTCAACCACTCCAGAGCGGCATCGGGCGCCGAGCACCTGATGGCTCACCTCGTTGAGATGCATCCCCCGCGCTTTGAAAACGCAGAGGGCATCCACGGCGAGTGCGTCGGCGTCGGCACATTTGCCTGCATCAAGGAGTATCACTACCTCGCCTCCCTGCCCACTCCCAAGGCAAAGCCCTTTGAGCCGCTCAGTGAGCAGTGGATAAGAGAAAAATTCGGCGACAGACTCGCCGACGGCATCATAAAGGAAAACGCAAACGATGTTCTCGCAACCTTCAATCCGCAGAATATCGTTGATCACTGGGACGAGATCAAGGCAATGATAGACGCTCTGCCCTCCGTTGAGGAGATGGAGAACCTCTACAGGAGCTGCGGCTGCAAGTATCTGCCCGAGCACATCGGCATTGATCCCGCGCTTGAGCAGGAGATGCTGCCCATCTCCGCGGCTATCCGCAACAGGCTCACCCTTATCCGCATGATGCGCGTTCTCGACTTCGAGAAATAAAACCATACAACGAAAAAAATGCACCGCCTGTTGGCGGTGCATTTTCATTTTATTTTTGCGCAAAAATAAGAATATGATCTTAAGCATGATTCTGATAACAGTCAGCAGACCGACGGTCTTGAGAGCGTCTTCAGCATCGATTTCGGGCATAACAATCATGTCATCGTTCATTTGAGTTCTCCTTTCGTTAGTTCTTCCCGGGTCAGGCCGTTTGGCCTTGCACCTATAATGACGGAGAATTCACTTTCACATTTCGGTTTTTACAAAAAATTTTATGAAAAAATTATTTTTTTCTGTTTATTCGTGGCGGCGCAGCCCCTCCAAAAGCTCGTAGGGGGCCGCAAGCTCGCCGTTTATGCCGCTGCCGAGCGATATATGCGGCTTGTTTTTTCCGTGCCAGTCGCTGCCAGCCGTGGGGCAAAAGCCGTATTGCTTTGCGGCGTCAAGGTTCTGTTGCACCGTTTCCGGTCCGTAACCCGAGTAATAGCACTCAAGTCCCGCAACGCCGCACGCGCGGGCTCTCTCCATGAGCTCGGTAAACCGCTCGGGCGTGAGCTTGTACTGCCTTGGGTGGGCAATGACCGGCTTGCCTCCGGCAGAGAGAATGAGCGCAGCCGCGTCCTCAACGCTGAGGAAGTGGCGGCGGATATAATACTTGCAGCCCGGGTCGAGAAAGCGCTCGAACGCGTCCTGAACGCTCTCCGCCAAGCCCTCCTCGACAAGGCACAGCGCGAAATGCGGTCTGCCGATGGTGGAGCCCGGGTGCCGCGCCTGAAGCTCGTCAAGGTCTATGCTCAGCCCATCGTGCGCGAGCATATCGACCATTTTGCGGTTTCGCTCGTCGCGGTCACGCACTATCCAATCGAGCACCGGCGGCAGCTTCGGCGAGTGTATGTCCAGATCATAGGCCAGCATATGCACTTCCCTGCCGTACCAGCCGCAGCCGAGCTCCATTCCGGCTACTACCTCAACGCCGTACCTTTTGCCAGCCTCCTGAGCCTCGGCAACGCCGTTTACGCTGTCGTGATCGGTTATGGCAATAGCTCGCAGACCGAGCTCGGCGGCGTACTTTACCGTTGCCTCCGGAGTCTCCGAACCGTCGGAAATATTAGTGTGAACATGAAGGTCTATCTCTCTCAACTTCTTATCGTCTCCATTATCTTTTCCGCTTCATCGTATATCCGTCCGGCGTCCTCGCCGATGAAAAACTCACCGTTTTCGTACAGCACCCTACCGTTTACCATCGTAAGGCGGACATTGTCCTTGCTGCCGGAATACACGATATTCTTCGCAATGTTGTTTATCGGACGCATATTTGGCTTGTGCAGGTCGATGACCGCAAGATCGGCCTTTTTGCCGACCGCTATGGCATCACAGTCGTCAAGTCCTATCGCTCTCGCGCCGCCCACGCACGCCATTTTGAGCACGCTGAGTGCATCCACCGCAGAGGCGTCCCTCTCGCGGTATTTTGCCAGAACGCTTGTCAGATACATTTCGCGGAACATATCCAGCGCGTTGTTGGAGCCCGCTCCGTCCGTGCCGAGGGCAAGGTTTATTCCCTCGTCGAGAAAGCGCTTTACCGGCGCGATGCCGCTTGCAAGCTTGAGATTCGACGCGGGGTTGAGCACCGCCCACAGCCCGCGCTTTTTGAATATCTCAATATCCTCGTCGCTCATGTGAACGCAGTGGAACCCGCCGCCGCCGTAGTCGTACATCCCCAGCTTGTCAAACAGCACCGTCGGCGTTACGCCGTAGCGCTCAATGCAGCCGGAGACCTCCGCGCTCGTTTCCGACGAGTGAACGAACATGGGCTCGCGGTATTTTTGCACGAGGGATGCGACAAACTCCATGCGCTCCTTGCTCGTTGTATACTCGGCGTGGAAGCCGAGACGGTAGGATATGAGCTCATGCGTTTTGTTATAGCGCAGGAACTTATCCTCAAGCTCGGTGTAATCGCGGTCGAAGTTATTCATATCGCCGCACAGCACGGCGCGAAAGTCCGAGTCGATGCAGGCGCGCACGAAGGCATCGTTGTGAAAATACATATCAAAGCAGCTCGTTATGCCACTCGTGAGATACTCCATAACGGCAAGGCGGGTCATGATATACAGCCCATCGGGGCTCAGGCGTGCCTCCCTCGGCCAGACCTGCTCGCTGAGCCATTTATCCAGCGGCATATCGTCCGCAAGCGAGCGCAGAAATGTCATGCCCGAATGGGTGTGTGCATCCTTAAAGCCCGGTATGAGCAGGTCGCCGTTAAGGTCTATCTCCCGCTCAAACCCCGGTCTTTTTTCCGGTGCTGCTCCCACATAGCATATGACGCCGCCGTCTGTCCATACCTCGGTCTGCGTTATATCTGCCGATCCGTCGAATGTCAGGACCCTGCCGTTATAAAATCGTATCATTCGTATATCCTCATTGCCAGAATTTCTTGCCGCCGAGCGCATCTGTGAGCTGTCTGCGCAGCTCCATCATCGCGGTGTAGGTCGGCAGGATGAAGATGAACGCTTCCTCGCGCTCAAGCTCCTTTATAAGTTTATCATAGTTTTTGCATGATTTACAGACAATATTTTCTCTCTCGAGCCGTTTTGCCGCGGCATCCGCCCTGTCGCCGCTGACATAGACATTTTTTAGTCCCTTTGAGCGCGCGAGTTTGCCGAAATCGGCATCGTCGAGCCATGAAATATCCGTTCCGTCGGCAGTGCGGTCGTTTATGACTAAAACGACGGACTTATCGCCGTCAAACACCCTCACCTGCTCAAGGGTCTGGTCGGCGGCAGCGGCATTTTTAATGAGTATCATTTTGGCACCGGCACCTCCCAGCGGAAAGCTCTCCATTCTGCCGAAGCCGCAGTCGAAATCGTTCACGGCGCTCACCGCGCTCTCAATATCGCAGTCCGCGTTCACCGCTGCCGCGATGCTGCCCGCGGCGTTATACGCGTTGTAAAGCCCCGCAAGCGCAGGGTCGCACACGACACTGCCGCGTGGAGTTTTTAAGACCATGCCGCCGTCCGGCAGCAGCGACGATATGCAGTAATCGGGCTTTGCCCTCGAAAACCCGCAGCCGCAGGAAAAATGCCCGAGGTTTGCGTAGCTTATCGACGAATAGCGCAGACTGCCGCCGCATTTGGGGCATTTGTCGCTTTCCCCGCTGCCAACACCTGAGCTCTTGCCGCAGTCAGAGCCGAACCATACTATCCTGTTCGGTATCATACCGGCTATGCTCGCAGCCATGGTGCAATCGGCGTTTATGACGGCAATCGTGTCCGGCGTCTGCATAAGTCCCTGCGCTATGCAGTCGCGCGGGTGCTCAATGCTGCCGTAGCGGTCGAGCTGATCGCGGAACAGATTGGTAACGACCAGCACCCGCGGCTTTATCCTTCCGAGAACGCACCTGCACGCGGCTTCGTCGCATTCAAGTACCGCGTAGCCGCATTTAGCGCCGCCCGTGAACCTCATATTCATAATCAGTGTTGCCGCTATGCCGCCCATGAGGTTCGCGCCCGACCTGTTAGCGGCAGCATAATGACCGGCGTTTTGGAGCGCGCGTTCGATCATGCGGCACGAGGTCGTTTTGCCGTTTGTCCCCGTAACGGCGATTATACTGACATTTTCCGCTGCATACTCAAGTATATCAGGGCATATCTTCAGTGCCAGCACTCCGGGGAGCGCCGTTGCGCCGAAGCCAAACAGGCGCAATAAGCAGTGCGTGGCCTTACAGACCACGCACGCAAAAAACATCAGCAGTGTTTTCAATTATTCAACTGTCACCGACTTTGCAAGATTTCTGGGCTTATCAATATCGCAACCGCGCAGCAGTGCAACATAGTACGCAAAAAGCTGAAGCGGAACAACGCCCAGAGAAGGCTGGAGTATCATATGTGTCTCGGGAACGGACATGACATTCTCCACTGTCTTTTTCATCTCCGAAACATTGCTCTCGGTGGTGAGCGCAAGGACATCGGCGCCGCGCGCCTGCACCTCGACGACATTGCTCATTGCCTTGTCAAACAGCGGCTCATAGGTGCCAAGCGCAATTACAAGAGTGCCGTTTTCGATGAGCGAAATGGTGCCGTGCTTGAGCTCGCCCGACGCGTATGCCTCGGAATGTATGTAGGATATCTCCTTGAGCTTGAGCGAACCCTCAAGCCCCATCGCGTAGTCGAGATTGCGTCCGATGAAGAAAACCGAGTTGTGGTTAAAATACTTCGAGGCATAGTGCTTTATATCGTCTATATCCTCGAGCATCTGCTCCATTTTGCCCGGCAGACGCAGAAGCTCCTCTATGATGTTCGCGTACTCGGCATCACTTACCGTGCCGAGTTCCTGAGCGAAGTACAGTCCCAGCATATCCAGCAGTATAAGCTGCGTGCTGTATGCTTTCGTGGTGGCGACGGCGATCTCGGGACCTGCCCATGTGTAGAGCACATCGTCCGACTCTCTGGCTATGGAGCTTCCGACCACATTAACTATCGACAGAATATGCGCACCGCGAGCCTTTGCCTCTCTGAGAGCCGCCATGGTGTCGAGCGTTTCGCCGGACTGGCTTATCACTATCACAAGGCTCTTATCATCCACCAGCGGGTCGCTGTAGCGAAATTCCGACGCAAGGCAGACCTCCACCGGCTTGCGCAGGAGCCGTTCGAGATTGTACTTGCCGACTACACCAACATGATATGACGAGCCGCAGGCGATTATGAATATCCTGCTTGCATCCTTTATCTGCGATGCGTCGTACTTGAGATCCTCAAAAACGATGCGGTTATCGCGGATACGGCTGAATGCGGTCTTTCTTATTGCCTCGGGCTGCTCCATGATCTCCTTGAGCATGAAGTGGGCATATCCGCCCTTTTCGGCAGCGGATACATCCCAGTCGATGGTGTGGTGCTCTTTTTCTATCGGCTGCTCCATGGCGTTATAAAACTGCACGCCATCGGCGGATACGACGGCGACCTCACCGTCCTCCATATAGGAGACATCGCGCGTGTGCTTTATTATTGCGGTCACATCGCTTGCGATGAAGTTGCAGCCCTCACCGTAGCCGATGAGCAGCGGCGCATCCTTGCGAGCTGCGATAAAATGCTCGGGCTCCTCGATGCAGATAATGCCCAGCGCATATGCGCCCTCGATGCGGCGCAGCACTCTGAACACCGCCTCGAGCATATTGCCGCACTCGGCATAATAAAACGCCAGAAGCTGAGCAACCACCTCAGTGTCCGTTTCGGACACGAATGTATAGCCCTGCGAGATAAGGTAATCGCGCAGCTCAACATAGTTCTCGATTATGCCGTTGTGCACGACCGCGACCTTACCGTCGCCGCTGATATGGGGATGAGCGTTTATGTCGTTGGGCTCGCCGTGAGTGGCCCAGCGGGTGTGACCGATGCCGATGGTGCCCTCAACGCTTTTGCCGCCCTGGATAATGTCGCTGAGCACCTTCAGGCGTCCTTTAGACTTTTTCACCTGCAGCTTTCTGTCCGAGGACACGACCGCGATACCGGCGGAGTCGTATCCGCGGTACTCCAGTCTCTCAAGTCCGTCAAGCAGTATGGGAGCTGCCTGATCGCTTCCTACGAAGCCAACAATTCCGCACATAATTAAATTTCCTTTCGGATAAATATTATAGTTTTCGTTCAGTAGTATCTGGTATTATACCAGTTTATGCTCCGGTTTGCAATAAAGCAAGCTGCCAAATAAGCTTCGGCAGTCTGTTTAAATGTAAATTTTCAGAAAACGAACTGGACGAGGAGCATGTACACGAGCGTGCCTCCGCCGACCGAAACGAGCAGATTTTCCTTCCACTGATAGGTCGCAATTACGACTATAGTCGCTATAAGCTCGGGCAGACCGTGTGAGCCGGTGAGTATCTGCGTTCCCTTAAAGCAGTAAACGCAGATAAGTCCCATGAGTGCCGGCGGCAGTACCCTGCCGAGATATTTCACGAATTTCGGGGTCTCCTTTTTGCCGGAAAACGCGATGAACGGCAACCAGCGCGATATTTGCGTGCCGGGCGTTATGGCGAGGATTATGATTATCGTTTGCAGCACAGTAAGCTTCACAGTTTATCCCTCCCCAGCCAGAATATCAGCAGCATGGCGCCCAGCGCGGGGATGAGAAACACCGTTTTGCCGAAAATGAGCAGCGAGGCAAGTGTGACCGCAATGCCAATAAGGCAGGCGGGCCGGTTCTCCTTATCCTTCCACTGCTGCAGGAACAGAACGATGAACAGGGCATTGAGCGCAAAGTCCAGTCCGGTAGTATCGAATGTTATAACCGCTCCGAGCACACTTCCCAGTCCGGTAAGTCCCGCCCAGTACAGGTAAGTGAGGAATGTGAGCCCGAAGTAAAAGTACCGCGGCTGCATATCCTCCGGCGGCTTTGCCGACACTGCAAGCGAAAACGGCTCGTCCGCCAGAGCATAGATAAGAAACGGCTTGAACGGCTTTGTGTCCTTATACTTCTCCAGCAGGGCAACGCCGTAAAATGTGTGCCGGAAGTTTACGAAATAGCTCATTATGAACATCTGCACGGGGTCAAATCCGGCAGCCATCATCGGCACTGCCGCTATCTGCATACCGCCGCAGAAGCATATGAGCGAAAACAGCATCGTCCACAGCGGGCTGTAGCCGAGCTGCTCCATTAGCACTCCATATGTAAGCGCAACGAATATCCAGCCGAAGAATATCGGCACCGTTGACGGGAACGCGGCTTTTATCCCGCGCAGGACCTCTTTTATTTCTACCTTGTCGTTCATCTTTCCGCCCTCTCTCAGCAATAAAAAAGGCACAGCCAATGTTGACTGTGCCTGAGCTTTCGTATCAGCGCCGGATCACTTGATAAGGTTCAGCGCGAGGGTGAGCAGAACGAACGCGATAGCAAACCATTTGGTTGCCTTTGCGAGCTTTGCATCCAGAGATTTTGCCTTGCCCTTGCTAAGGAAGGTCTCTGCGCCGCCTGCTATTGCGCCGGACAGACCCGCGCTCTTGCCGCTCTGCATAAGGACGACGACCGTTACTGCCAAACCGGACAGAAGCTGAAGAACCGTGAGAATTATTTTAACAGTAGACATTTATATTCAACCCTTTCGATTTTTCGATTATTAGCCTTATCACTATAACACAAGCATTTGCGCATTACAAGAAAAATTTACACAATTTTTTTACCAAACCTGCCACCTGAGCAAAAATACGCAAAAATAGGCGATAAACGCCGCCGCATCGAGCGCTGCTATAAGCCAAAACCGCTCCTTTTTCTCACTAAGAAGCCCCAAAGCAGCCGGAAGTGCCGGCATTGCGGCAAGATAGCGCGGCGCGCTTAGCAGCCATGTCGCGCCGATGGCTACGACATAATAGGCGATAAAATACGCCGTGTAAGATGCCCTCAGCCGTTTCGCGGCAAATATCATAACGGCAAGGCTGATAAGCTGGGCAAGGACATTCGGCAGCCACAATCCGAGCAGCAGAGATGCGCTGTCCCGCGCCGCGCTTACGGCGTTCTCGGTCTGATAGGCGGCGGTGTTGAAGAACCAGCCGAGGTGCTGGCTCCAGTGCTCGGACTGGTACTGCATGAACTTGAACGCGTCGTGCGCTACGGCGTAGTTTACGCCGAGATACGCGGCAAAGCCCAGCGGCACTATGATAAGCGCGAGATACTCGCGCGGCTTTGCCCTTTTGTGCACGAGCTCAAACAGCATCGGCACCAGCAGTATGACGCCCACCGACCGCGTAAAGCAGGCATAAGCCCCGAAAAGTGCGCCCGTAAGCGTCTTTCCCCTGCGCAGAAGATAAAGACACAGAAGCACGCACAGCAAGAAAAGGCTCTCGCTCATGGGACTTACGAAGAAAAACGCCGCGGGATTTACCGCAAAAAGCAGCACCGCGCGCTTTGCGGCAGTCTCGTCCATATCAAGCCGCAGCAGCTTATACAAAACGCAGCCCGCTCCCGCAAAGCTGAGCGCGGAAACACACAGTCCCGACACGAGATAGCTGCCGGTTAGATATGAAAAAAGCCTGACGGCTATCGGGTAGCCCGGCAGGAACACAAGCTGAACGAGCCTGTCTATGCTGCCTTCGGAGAGATACCAGTCGCGCGCGATGTCCATGTAGTGCCGGCTGTCGGTGCTGAGCCACACTCCGGCGTATTCCGCCGCGGTTTCGTCATAACCGAGCATTTCGCGCAGGAGGTACCCGATAACGAGTATCACGGCATCCCACAGCAGGATGCACGCGAAAATTCCGGCGCATCCGCTTTTTCCGCTGCGGCTCTCGCGTATTCCAAGCCCGGGTGTGCGCCAGAACTCGCACCACACCGGCACGAACCGCAGGCACAGCCAGAGCATGAGCCCCGCGCTCACCGCAGCCGCGATATACCCGACCGCGCCGTAACCGCTGCCCGTAAGCCACAGCGCAAACGCCGCAGTGAGCACCGCCGTTCCGGCAACGGATATTATTTTTTCTGCTTGTCGGCTGTTTTGCATTACACTTCTACCTCGACCGTATTATAGCACAGCGCCGCAAGCGGTTGACAGAAAACCTGAAAAGTGCTAATATCCTTCATCATTACAAAGAAGGACACCCATGCAGGACGATAAGACATTTCTCGGCACGCAGCCGGTTAAAAAGCTGCTGCCCAAGCTCGCGGTGCCGACGGTGATCGCACAGCTTGTGAATATGCTGTACAACATCGTTGACCGCGTTTACATAGGGCACATTCCCGAGGTCGGCAGCCTTGCGCTGACCGGCGTCGGCGTTTGCCTGCCGCTCATTCTCATAATTTCGGCGTTTGCAGCCCTTGTCGCCTCCGGCGGCGCTCCTCGGGCATCAATATTCATGGGCAAAAACGACCATGACAGCGCCGAGAAAACGCTCGGCGGTTGTGTTACGACGCAGCTTATCATTTCCGTGATCCTCACATTCGTTATTCTCATTTGGTGCGAGGATCTGCTGTTTGCGTTCGGTGCGAGCGAAAACACCATAGGCTATGCCGCGGATTATATGCGCATTTACGCTCTCGGCACGCTGTTCGTGCAGCTCACCCTTGGGCTCAACTCATTTATAACCGCGCAGGGCTTTGCAAAAACCGGTATGTACACGGTGCTCATCGGTGCCGTGCTCAACATTGTGCTCGACCCGCTGTTTATCTTCGCGCTCGGCATGGGCGTTAAGGGCGCGGCGCTTGCAACGGTGATATCCCAAGCCGTATCCTGCGTATGGGTCATATCGTTTTTGACCGGAAAGAAAACAATTCTGAAGCTCCGGCACGAAAACCTCGTCAGCGGGCTGAGGCTCGTGCCGCCGTGTCTTGCGCTCGGGCTTTCGGTGTTTGTGATGCAGGCAAGCGAGAGCGTTATCTCCGTTTGCTTTAACTCCTCTCTGCTCCGCTACGGCGGCGATATTGCCGTAGGCGCAATGACGATACTGACAAGCGTCATGCAGTTTGCGATGCTGCCGCTCCAGGGCATCGCGCAGGGTGCGCAGCCCATAACGAGCTACAACTTCGGCGCGGGCAATGCCGCGCGCGTTAAGGAGAGCTTTTTCCTGCTTTTAAAGGTCTGCGTTATATATGCCGGCGTGCTGTGGGCGCTGGTAATGCTATTCCCTCAGCTTTTCGCGGGGATGTTCACCACCGATGCCGGACTTATCGGGTTCACAGCGCGCGCTCTCAGGATATACTGCGGCGCAATGTTCATTTTCGGCATACAGATAGCCTGCCAGATGACCTTCGTGTCCATCGGCTATGCCGTGTGCTCGATAATCGTCGCAGTTATGCGAAAATTTGTGCTCCTGCTGCCGCTTATTTACATCATGCCACTCATAATTGCCGACAAGACGCTTGCGGTGTACACCGCCGAGCCCGTCGCGGACTCGATCGCCGTTATCTTTACTATCATAATGTTCTCGATAAACTTCAAAAAAGCACTTCGCAAAATCGACAATGCTTAGCAAAAAGGCTCCCAAGTCGGGAGCCTTTTTCTTACCTTATAAAGTTTGTGCCTATCCGGTCCTCTTTTTCGGGAAGTCCGAACTTCTCCTTGCCGAGCGCGATGCTTTTCATTAAAAAAGTCATATTCCGCGCAAGGGTGCGCATGGTCTGCCTGCCCTCGCCGTCGAGCAGCGCTTCACCCTTTTCCATGCCGTGGATGCTGTTCCAGTACTGGCTGGACGCAATGGGCATTCCGGAAATGGTGAAATACTTGTTGAGCTCGTCGAATGTTGCCGAGCATCCGCCGCGGCGGGCGCACACAACGCTTGCACCGACCTTCATCGTTTTGTCAAAATGGGTGCTGAAAAACAGCCTGTCCATGCAGGCGATGAGCGTTGCGTTCGCGCTTGCGTAATAAACGGGGCTTGCGATGACAAGTCCGTCGGCTTCCTCAAATCTGTGCGCAAGTGTATTTACAACATCATCGAAAACGCATTTGCCGTTTTCATAGCAATAGCCGCAGGCTATACAGCCGCGCACCGGCTGAGAGCCGATCTGCACGGTCTCGGTCTCGACACCGTTTTCGGCAAAAACGCGCTCCAGCTCATGCAGCGCGGCGCTCGTGTTACCCTCCGCGCGCGGAGAACCGTTTATCATGAGAACCTTCAATGCCTTGCTCATACCCGTAACCTCCATTGTTTTAAATGAGCCGCCCATACCCGACTCGCTGCTTGTGTTATCAGAATAACATCATATCTGAATTTTGTCGAGATTAACCGCGTGCGATCGAAAAAACGATCCCTCACTCACCCTCGGTGACAGCTTCCCCTCAAGGGGAAGCCAATGGACGCACGAAAAAGAAATAACAGCCCCCGCCAATGGTGGAAGCTGTTATTTTTGGCACGCCGCAAGGGATTCGAACCCCTGACCTTCTGGTCCGTAGCCAGACGCTCTATCCAGCTGAGCTAGCGGCGCTTATCGCTTAGCGCCTTAGTATATTAGCACAGTTGGACGGGAAATGCAAGCCCTTTTTAATTATTTTCGGCTGAAATAGTCAAAAATAATTACAGACCTATAGAGCTCGACACTGCGTCGACCACTTCACCCATGGTCTTGAGAGTTTTGCCGACTACATTCTTCGGCGACTTTTTGCTGCCGGACATGGCCATGCCCGCAAGTGAACCGACGGTCACGCCTATGCCCATGCCGATGAGAAAATTCGATTTTTTCATTGTTTACACCTCCGAAATATATTATGACCATAATTGTTTTGCTACACCGCTGTAATTTGTGCTATACTGACTTCATAACTCCAAGGGAGGAGAAATTTTTATGATCGTAAAAATACTTGCAGTCGGCGATGTATGCGGTGAGCCGGGGCTTGACTTTCTCACGAAAAATCTGCGCAGGCTGCGCAAGGAGCTGGACATTTCGTTTGTCGTTGTAAACGGCGAAAACGCGAATGTCGTCGGCATAACTCCGCGTCAGGCGGACGCCATACTCCATGCCGGAGCGGATGTAATCACCCTCGGCAACCACACATGGACCCGCACGGAGCTGCGCCCATATCTTGACGAGCGCCGCAAGATACTGCGTCCCGCAAACTGCGCTCCGCAGTGCCCCGGGCGCGGGATAGATGTTTACAAAACAAGCTTCGGCGATGTGTGCGTTATGAACCTTATGGGACATTTCACGCTGGACACGAACACCGATAACCCCTTTGTCATTGCCGACGGATATATGCAGGAGATACGCGAGAAGATAATCCTCGTCGATTTTCACGCCGAGGGAACGAGCGAAAAGCGCGCCATGGGCTTTCTTCTCGACGGCAAGGCGAGCGCTGTTTGGGGAACTCACACCCATGTGCAGACCTCGGACGCGGAGGTGCTGCCCAACGGCACCGGATATATAACCGACCTCGGCATGACAGGCGCCGTTAACTCCGTTATCGGCATCGACCCCGAGCAGTCCATAGGCAAATTTTTCGGCGATCCCCCGCGCAGATACGACTCTGCCAAGGGACCGGCAAAGCTCGAGGGCTGCATATTTGAGATAGACTCCGAGACCGGCAGATGCGTTTCCGCGGAGGGAGTAAGATTTAAATGAATGAGACAAAATTGCTTCACGCGGCGGATCTGCACCTCGACTCGCCGTTTGAAGGGCTCGGCGCAAAAAAGGCCGCACAAAGGCGTGCCGAGCAGAGGCAGCTTCTTTACGGCATTGCAAACCTCGCCAAAAGCGAAGGGGTGCAGATGATACTGCTCGCTGGCGACCTGCTCGACTCGGACAGCGCATATGCAGAGACCGCCGAGGACATCGCGCAGGCTTTCGGAGGTCTCGGCATACCGGTCATAATTTCTCCGGGAAATCACGATTTTTACTCCGAGAGATCACCGTATGCGCGTGTGAGGTTCCCCGAAAACATTCACATATTCAAAAAACCCGTGCCGGAGAGCATCACGCCGATACAGGGTGTGAGAGTCTGGGGCGCGGCATTCTGCGACCGCTACAGCGGCGGTATGCTCCACGGCTTTCAGCCGCAGAAGGTCGACGGTGTAAGAGACATCATGTGCATCCACGGTCAGGTGGACGCGGCATCGGCGTATGACCCCATCACCGAGGCGGAGATCGCGGCATCCGGCATGGACTACATTGCACTCGGCCATGTCCATTCCGGCAGCGGACTCAGGAAAGCCGGAAGCACCTATTATGCATGGCCCGGCTGTCCCGAGGGGCGCGGCTTTGACGAAACGGGCGACAAGCAGGTATATATAGTAACTCTCGGCAGCGGCTGCGACATAAAGAGCGTTTCCATCGCATACCGCCGGTACGAGATACTCACCGTTGACCTCAACTCCGGCGATGCGCTCGCGGACATCGAAAGCGCCCTGCCGCAGGGCACGGAGAACGATATATACCGGATCATCCTGCGCGGCGAGACTGCCGCGGCTCCCGATCTCGGCGTTATCGAAAACGCACTCGCGGGAAAATTCTTCGCGCTTCAGCTCCGTGACGAGACAAGGCTCAGGCGCGATGTGTGGGAAAGCGCCGGCGAGGACGATCTGCGCGGTCAGTTTCTTATAAGACTCAAAAAGATGTATGACACGGCTAAAACCCCCGAGGAGCGCGAGCGGATAACGCAGGCCGCCCGCTGGGGTCTTGCCGCGCTGAAAAACCGTGAGGAGGTGGTTTCCCATGGTGATAAATAAGCTCGACGCCACCTTCGGAAAGCTCGACGGTCAGGCGCTCACGCTCACGCCGGGGCTCAATGTCATATCCGCTCCGAATGAAAGCGGCAAAAGCACATGGTGCGCGTTTATTCGCGCGATGCTGTACGGCATTGACAGCTCAGAGCGCCAGAAGGCGGGCTATCTGCCGGATAAAACGCGGTATGCCCCGTGGTCGGGCGCGGCGATGTGCGGCAGCATGGAGCTCAGCCTCGGCGACAGGCAGATAACGCTCGTGCGCACGAGCAAAACGCCGTCTGCTCCGATGCGCGAGTTTTCTGCGGTGTACACCGGAACGAGCGTGCCGGTCGAGGGGCTCACGGCTCTTAACGCCGGTCAGATGCTCACCGGCGTCGAGCGCGATGTTTTCCGCCGCAGCGCATTCATCGAGCAGGGCAAGGTCGCCGTTACACACAGCGCCGAGCTCGAAAAGCGCATAAGCGCGATAGTAACGAGCGGCGACGAAGACTATTCATACACCGAGGCAGACGAGCGGCTGCGCCAATGGCAGCGCAAGCGCCGGTTCAACCGCCGCGGCAGGCTTCCCGAGCTTGAGGACGAGCTCTCGCACAAGAAAATGCTCATGTCCGAGCTCGGCGGCATAGCCGACCGCCGCGACAGTCTGACACGCGAGCTCAGCGAGGCCAAAGCCGAGTGCGAAAGCCTTGAGACCGAGATGACCGAAAGCCGCAAAACCGTGCGCAGGGAGGCGCTAAGCAATCTTGCAGGCGCTCGAAGCGAGGTAAATGCGGCAAGCGAGCGGCACGATGCCGCGGTGCGCAAGCGCGAGCAGTGCCGCAGCGCGCTGCAGCAGAGCGTTATCGGCGAGCGTCAGCCCGACGAGGTAAGAGCCGAGGGCAGTGCGGATATTGAAAAAGCCAAGTCCCTCAGAGCGGAAGCCTCTCAAAAGGGCTCGCCGGCGGGAGCGATAATATTTATAATTCTTGCGATAGCCGCCGCTGTGCTCGGCGTTGTTCTGCCGGCATACGGGGTCTACGCGTTCTGCGCCGCCGGTGTATGCGCCATTGCCGCAGTAATTCTGCTTATCCGGCTTTCAAAAAAGCGCGGCGCTGCGCACGATGCCGAAAGGCAGCTCAGGCAGCTGCTTTCAAAATACAAAGCCGAGTCCGAGGACGGCATATCCGCCTCCGTAGAGGAATATGAGCGCCTGTACGCACAGCTAAAAGCGGCGCAGGAGAGCGAAAAGCTCGCTTTCGCAAAGCTTTCCGAGGCGCGCGCAAGGCAGGAGCAGGCCGAGAGCCGCACGCTTTCAGAGCTCGATTTCACCTCCGGTGACAATCAAGCGGCACAGCTCACGCGCAGGCTTTCCGACGCTCGCGCGCGGTGCAGCCGCCTGTCGCAGCAGATAGCCGAGCTAAACGGCCGCATCGCGGCAATGGGCGACCCCATGGTCCTCGGCTCGGAGATACGCGACATGGAAAGCGAGTATGCCGTCATATCCGCCGAGTACGACGCGATAGCGCTGGCGGTCGAGACCCTCAGAGCCGCCGACGAGGATATACAGAGCCGCTTTGCTCCGGCGCTCGGCAAGCTCGCGGCGGAGTATATGCAGGAAATGACCGGCGGCAAGTACGACACCGTCATGCTGAACCGCGATTTCTCCGCAGCGGTGCGCGAAAACGGCGACAGTGTGCCGAGAAAAGCTGAGTACCTCAGCGCCGGCACGCTCGACCTGATGTACCTTGCGGTGCGCCTTGCCGTGTGCACGCTGGCGCTGCCGGAGGGCGCAAACTGCCCGCTCATCATAGACGATGCGCTCGTAAATCTTGACGAGCAGCGCGCGCAGCAGGCAATGACGCTTCTTGAAAAGCTATCTCATGACAGGCAGGTCATACTTTTCACCTGCAAATAAAAAATGACCGGTTATTACCGGTCATTTTTCATGGGGTCACAGTCTGCGTGGTCACGGGCGGCTGGGTGCCGGGTATGGCAGTCGGTACGGGATCGGTATCTCCGCCGATATTTCCGCCGGTGCCACCGTCAACGCTGCCGTCGCCGCAGGCAGTGAGCAGCATACAAATTGCGGCAAGCAGCGCAGCTATAGTCTTTTTCATGGGATGCACCTCCTACATCCGAATTATCTGCAAAAACAAAGAATATATTCGCGTTGAATAATATTGCAATGCATGGTATCATCAAGAACATGGAACAGTTAAGGAAAAACGATATATTTGAAGTGAGCATCGAGGCATACAACTCCTCGGGCAGCGGCGTTGCCCGCATTTCGGGCAGGGCGGTTTTCGTGCCGCGCACCATAGTCGGCGAACGGTGGAGGATCGTCATCGTCAAGGTCACTGCCGGCACCGTGTACGGCAGGGCGGTCGAGCCCATAGAGCTGTCGCCGGAGAGGATAGAGCCAGAGTGTGAACACTGTCTGAGATGCGGCGGATGCGGCCTGTGGCACATGAGTTATGCCGAGGAACTGCGCTTTAAGCTTGCGCGCGTTAACGATGCGCTTTCGCACATAGCGCACCAGAGCGCCGCGGCAGAGCGCATAACCGGAAGCGACAGCGTTTATCATTACCGCAACAAGGGCATTTACGCCGTGCGCGAGGTCGGCGGCAAGGCGTGCAAGGGCTTTTTTGCCCCTCGCAGCCATGATATTGTGCCCGTTGCGCACTGCCTTATACAGAGCGAGCTTGCGGACAAGACCGCCGAGAGCGTCGTGCGATTTATGGACGAAAACGGCATCCCCGCCTATGACGAGGTATCAAAGCGCGGGCTCGTGCGCCATGTATACCTCAGGCGCGCCGTTAAAACGGAAGATGCCGTCGCCGTTATCGTCGCCGCGGGCGGCTTCGGGGCGAAAACGCAGAAGCTCATAGAGCACCTGCGGGCAGAGTGCCCCGAGCTCAGCGGCATAGTTTTAAATGTCAACAAAAGCGCGGGAAACACGGTGCTTTCCGGCTCGTTCCACACGCTTTGGGGCAGGGATACCGTAAACGACAGTCTGTGCGGCATAAGCTATGAGCTCTCGCCGCAGGCGTTTTATCAGATAAACCCGCCGCAGGCGGAGCGGCTTTACCGCAAAGCCGCCGAATATGCTGCACTCACTGGGCGCGAGACGGTTCTCGATATGTACTGCGGCGCGGGCACGATAAGCCTGTTTCTGGCACAAAGCGCGGGCAGGGTGATCGGTGCCGAGATAATACCAGAGGCGGTCGAGAATGCGCGGGCAAACGCCGTGCGAAACGGCATAGAAAACGCCGAGTTTATCTGCGCCGACGCATCCGAGGCTGCCGAGAAGTTTTTAAGCGGCGGTGTGCGCCCCGAGGTCATAGTCGTCGATCCTCCGCGAAAGGGTATGGACGAGGCGGCGGTGCGCGCCCTGTGCGGCATGATGCCGGACCGGATGGTGTATGTCTCCTGCAATCCCGCAACGCTCGCAAGGGACATAACGGTTTTTGAAGACTGCGGCTATACACTGACGCGCGCCGAGGCGTTCGACCTCTTCCCCCGCACGAGCCATGTGGAGACGGTGGTATTGATGACTAAGAAAGAGAAATAAATAGCGAAAAGTAGCGTATTTACGGGCTTTTTGTAAGGTTAGTATCATCGTAAGAAGCCTTGCGGAAAGCTCGGCTTTCTTGTATGAAAACATATCTACTTTGCAGCTCGACTGATTGAAAAAGTGATGGAGAGATGAATTGTTATTTAGGAACTGATTATTGAATTGGATGACGGGAGGAAGGCTTCTATCTTCAATAACAGCTTTATTACATACAGCAATGAAGAAAAGCTGGAAAAAGCGGCAGAAATAAAGGCTTATTTTGCCGATGAGAATATTACGATCAAAGACGAAGCAGATGTTGATAAAGTTGCCGATCACATGGGGCTCACGGAAAAAGAAGCAGAAATGCTTTATATGCTTTTTTCAGCATCCTGAAAAAGCATGTTACCTCAGCTCATGCCGAGCAAGGCGCTTCTCCACACAGCAAAAACCACGGCAGCACAAATAGTGTTGCCGTGGTTTTATTTCTGCGGGCGGAAAGCGGCGCTTAACGCCTGTTTATACCCGCGTCGTTCGGTCAAAGCTTAAGCTTTTTTCTCAAACATCATGTCGAGGTCGCAGTCGCCATTTATACCGGGAACCTTGCCGGTAAAGCTGTACTGCCACACCTCATGGGCATAGTAGAAATAAGGATAGCTGCCGATGCCCACGCCCCAGATGACATAGTCCTGGAGCCGCGCAAGATCGTAGCCGTAGTACCCCGTGGCGTTATACACATAAACGCCCGCTTCGTACCCTGCGGCTTTTACCTCCTCGCAGAACGCGACGGCGCAGCTTGTCAGCGTTTCGTTCTCAACATCATCAGTACGCGCATCATCGTTTCCGATGCGCTCCCAGTCGAAAAACACCGGCAGGTCAAGCTCGCGCCCCTGAAGCATCTGCACAACAAATTGCGCCTCGCGGCGGGCCTCCTCCTCGCTTATCGCCTGAGAGAAGAAATAAACGCCGACACGCAGACCGGCGCTCTCGGCGCCGTCTACATTCTTAATAAGGTTATCGTCCTCATACAGCTCGCCGCTGCCGTAATATGTGCCGCCGGCGCGGATAATGGCAAAGCGCACGCCGCTGTCATAGACCTGCTGCCAGTCAATATCGCCCTGATACGACGAAACATCAACGCCGCGGCTTGCTATGTACTCGTTTCCGACATAGGTGAGGTTGCCGTTCGGGTCGGTGACAAAATTCTCCTTGGCAATGCTGTTTGTCGGAACGCCGTCCTGCGGGGTTATCCAGACATAGCTCTCGCCGTTATACACCTGCACCATACCATAGTGCGGGTCGGACACCTCCGCCTCGCGCTGCTGGCGATGCTGAACGAAAGCATACGCCGCCAGAGCGAGCGCAGCAATCGCAATGACTATGTAAACGGGTCTTATCCCACTGATTTTTCGGGTTTTTCTCTTTGTCTTTTTCATGCCGCCATTTTATCACGGTGCGGGCAATGTGTAAAGTTAACTTTCTGCCAACGATGTCAGAAGCGTTCTGCCGCCGTAGCTCAGGCTGCTTTTAAGGCGCTCGCGGGCGCGCTTGAGCGTTCTGCTTACGCTTGATATGTGCAGTCCCAGCTCGTCGGCGATCTCCTGCATCGGCATCTGCTGGAGATAGTACATTGAAACGAGCTGACGCTGGCGCTTTGTGAGCTCGGCGTTTATCGCCCGACGCATGGCTCCGGCAGTTCCTCCAGACGAGGCGGTGATATATTTAATGTACTGCCGCAGCGCCATATATTCCTCCTGCTTAGCAAACATATTCAATTTCTTCTCCTGCATTTTCATCATCTCCGTAATAATTTTCAAGATACCTCGATATTGCCATGCTGTCTCGCATCATGCCGGTGAGTATGCATATCCTGCGGCGCATCCTCAGCCGGTCGATCTCGCACATGGGCTCTGTCTCAACGCATTTTTTCAGCTCCGCTATCCTCCTGCGCAATGCCTGCGCGCCGTCGTAGTACTCTTCCGAAAGTTCGATAAGTTTCATTCTTTTCCTCCTTGGTATCGCAAAGAATAAAAAATTAAAATTTATGTTGACAAACCGAATGCGGTTTGCTATTATATGTGAGCCGGTATCGTGCTGGTGTAGCTCAGTTGGTAGAGCAGCTGATTTGTAATCAGCAGGTCGGGGGTTCGAGTCCGTCCACCAGCTCCACCGAGCGCTTAATTTTATATGTTGTATTTGGGGGATTTCCCGAGTGGCCAAAGGGGACAGACTGTAAATCTGCTGGCAATGCCTTCGGTGGTTCGAATCCACCATCCCCCACCAAAATCAAAAATCCTGTTGACGCAAGTCAATGGGATTTTTGATTTTGTACTATTCACTATTCATCATTAATTATTCTCTGTTCATTTCAGGATTTTTGCAGTGAATAATGAATGATTGAATTTTTCATCTAAGCCTGCTATAATTTTGTAGGGTGAATATGAAATGAGAGAAAATGTCCTGATTGACAAATCTACTGCTTTGCAGCGCGCATAATCAAGCTTAATCAGTACTTAACCGGCACGAAAAAGGAAACCATAATCTCAAAGCAAATTGTTCGATCCGGTACGAGCATCGGTGCAAATATCAACGAGGCAAACTACGGTCACAGCAAGGCAGACTTCGTTTCAAAGCTTCACATCGCACTCAAAGAGGCTGCCGAGACCGAGTACTGGCTAAAGCTTTTACAGATGTCTGAGTATATAAGCGAAGACCTTGCCAAGTCACTTATCGGTGACTGTCTCGAAATAAAGCGTATGTTGATATCATCTATAAACACCGCGAAAAACTCCAAAGCTACCAAAGGCTAATCTCACCCTCCGGAGGTAAACATGAACGATTCACTCAACCGGTTTCTCATCGCCCAGGAGCACTCTTACGACACTGCGCTGCGCGAGATACGCTCGGGCAGAAAGCGCAGCCACTGGATGTGGTACATCTTCCCGCAGATAGCGGGACTCGGCATGAGCCACACGGCTCAGCTGTATTCCATCCGCGATATTGACGAGGCGCGAGATTACATCGCCGACCCTGTTCTCGGCAAGCGCCTTATCGAGATCTCCCGCGCCCTGCTCACGCTCGATGTCTCCGACCCGACCGACATTATGGGCTATCCGGACGATCTAAAGCTGTGCTCCTGCATGACTCTGTTCGAGCGCGTTTCGGACGATCCCGTTTTCGGAGCGGTGCTCGATAAATTCTACGGCGGCAGGCGCGACATTCGCACGCTTTTGCTGCTCGGGCTTTAATGCACAAATTAACGGAATATTTACACTCGTTTTTCTCATTATCCGCGAATTGACTTTTTGTCGGTTCGCGGATAATATTTTGGATGTTGTTTTTTTAATTTTGCTCTAAAGGAGTAACAAAATGGAGAAGATATTCAAGCTGAAGGAAAACGGCACCACCATCCGCACCGAGATAGTCGCCGGTCTCACCACATTCATGACCATGGCGTATATCATCGCGCTCAACCCCAACCTGCTTACCGGCTTTGCGACCGGCACTCCCCTGTGGAACGCCGTGTTCATGGCTACCTGCATCGCATCTGCTATAGGCATGCTCGTCATGGCATTTGCCGCAAACAAGCCCTTCGCAATGGCTCCCGGAATGGGTCTTAACAGCTTCTTTGCCGTCGTTGTCGCAAACATTGCGGCGCTTTCCGGACTGAGCTACGAGGAGGCATTCCCCGCAGCAATGTGCATCATCCTCGTCGAGGGCATTTTCTTTGTAATACTCACCCTGTTCTCCATCCGCGAGAAGATCGTTGAGGCTATTCCCTACGGCATCCGCATCGGCATAACCCCCGCCATCGGTCTTATGCTGCTCAACATCGGCTTCGGCTCGAACGCCGGCATCTACAGCGAAAATGGCGGTCCGTTCTATGTTCTGTCCACCTTCTTCGGAAGCCTCACCCCCTCGGTCGCTCAGGACACCGTCGGCAGCGCTTATCCGCAGCTCGTCCTCTATGTTGTGACCATGCTCGTCGGCGTTTTCGCCATCGTCATCCTCAGCCACCACAAGGTCAAGGCATCCGTCATTCTCGGCATGCTCATCTCCTGCATCATATACTGGGGCGGCAGCTTCATCTTCCTTGACACCAACCCGTTTGCATCCCTTGCTACCGCTTCGTTCGTTCCCCCGCTGAACGATATGATAAACACGACCTTCTTCAAGTTCGATTTTGAAACATTCATAAGCATCGGCTGGTTCACGGCTGTAGCGCTCATCATAACTTTCTGCATGATAGATATGTTCGACACCATCGGCACCCTCGTCGGAACCGCAGCCCGTGCAAATATGCTCGATAAGGACGGCAAGATGCCCAACATGAAGGAGGCTCTGCTTGCCGACGCCGTCGGTACCGTTGCGGGCGCCTGCACCGGCACCTCCACCGTTACCACCTTCATTGAGTCCGGCTCCGGCGTTGAAGCCGGCGGGCGCACCGGTCTTACCGCTCTGACGACCGCGGTCATGTTCCTGCTCTGCATCTTCATTGCCCCCATCGCAGCCCTCATCCCCGCTCCCGCTACGAGCGCCGCGCTCATTTATGTCGGCATCCTCATGCTCAGCGGGCTTAAAAATGTCAATTGGGACGACATCCTTCAGGTCATCCCCGTTGCGCTCATGCTCATATTCATGCCCATCACCGGCTCTATCGGTCACGGTATCGGCATGGCGCTAATCTCCTACTCTGTCGTTGCCGCGTTCACCGGCAAGGCAAAGGAGGTCTCGATCCTGACCTATGTTCTCTCGCTCCTGTTCCTGCTCAAGTTCTTCGTGATCGTTTGATCAAATTCACATCTGCTATACCGGCGTCCGTCTCGGGCGCCGGTAATTTATTATCCGGCAGCCTATGAGCCTTGCGCGCTCATGGCGGTCAAGCTCCGAAAAAAGAGCTTCAAAGCACTCGGCGCACACCCAGCCGTTTTCCCACGAGAACATTTCCTCGTCCTGCTCAAATTCCGCCCTGCATTCCATGCAGCGGCCGCGTTGTAATGCATTATTCATCGGCACATCTCCAAATAAGATATTTTACGCGTTTGCGTTATCTATTGCAGATAGTACACGCCTTTGCATAAAATGTCAAGCGTTTTTAACTGCGTTATTTAATAAACGCACTCTGTTTAATCTATGGCAAATTGCCAAATTGCATCCGGAGATGCTCAATTCAGGGGGCTGATTAGGTCAGCTTGACGAAAACCGCTTATGTTTTGGTGCAATTTGACGGTTTTTTGATTAATAATTTATAACATCTCACAATTGTATCTTTTGGTTACAAGTAATAAAATTTCAAAGGTGGGACGATAGTATGTCCCTACGGTATTTAGTTTCTAATTTTTTCAATAGGAGAGAAAAAAGCAATGATCACAAACGAATATCTTAAGAGAGTCTATGACTCCGTCGAGAAGCGCGATCCCGATCAGCCCGAGTTCCTGCAGGCTGTCCGCGAAGTATTTGAGAGCCTCCAGCTCGTCGTTGACAAGCACCCCGAGTGGGAGAAGGCAAGCCTCATCGAGCGTTTTGTTGAGCCCGAGCGCGTTATCACCTTCCGCGTTCCCTGGGTCGACGACAACGGCAAGGTCCAGGTAAACCGCGGCTACCGCGTACAGTTTAACTCCGCTATCGGACCTTACAAGGGCGGTCTGCGCTTCCATCCCTCCGTCAACCTCTCCGTCATAAAGTTCCTCGGCTTCGAGCAGATCCTCAAGAACTCCCTGACCACCCTCCCCATGGGCGGCGGCAAGGGCGGCTCCGACTTTGACCCGAAGGGCAAGTCCGATGCAGAAGTCATGCGTTTCTGCCAGAGCTTCATGACCGAGCTGTACCGTCACATCGGTCAGTTCACCGACACTCCCGCAGGCGACATCGGCGTCGGCGCACGCGAGGTCGCTTATATGTTCGGTCAGTACAAGAAGATCGTTGACCGCTTCGAGGGCGGCGTTATCACCGGTAAGGGTCTGACCTTCGGCGGCTCTCTGGCTCGTACCCAGGCTACCGGCTACGGTCTGTGCTACTACGCAGCAGAAGCACTCAGCCATCTTGCAAACACCTCCTTTGAGGGCAAGAAGGTCATCGTTTCCGGCGCAGGCAATGTTGCTCAGTACGCAGCAGAGAAGTGCACCCAGCTCGGCGGCACCGTTATCGCAATGTGCGACTCCAACGGCTACATCTACGATCCCAACGGCGTTGACCTCAAGAAGGTCATGGACATCAAGCAGAAGCGCCGCGCACGCATCAAAGTTTATGCCGACGAAGTTCCCGGCTCCGAGTACCATGATGGCCGCAAGGGCATCTGGACTCTCAAGTGCGACATCGCAATGCCTTGCGCATCCCAGAACGAGATGGACGCTGACGATGCTCAGCACCTGATTGACAACGGCTGCATGGCAGTATTCGAAGGCGCAAATATGCCTCTTACCCCCGAAGCCATCGAGAAGGTTCTCGGCAACGGTCTGCTCTACAGCCCCGGTAAGGCTTCCAACGCCGGCGGCGTTGCTACCTCCGGTCTCGAGATGAGCCAGAACTCCATCCGCATGAGCTGGAGCTTTGACGAAGTAGACGAGAAGCTTCAGGGCATCATGAAGAACATCTTCAAGGCTTGCTACGACGCATCCGTCGAGTGCGGCCAGCCCGGCAACCTCATGCTCGGCGCAAATGTCGCCGGCTTCCTGAAGGTCGCTGACGCAATGATGGCACAGGGCATCGTCTGATCTAAACCTTAGCTGAAAAAAACGAGAGTACCGATCGGTACTCTCGTTTTTTATATCTGTACTATATTGTCTTGCCGTTTACGGTAACGGCGCCCTCAAGCGTTATCTCGCCGCTGTTTTTTATGCATATCCGCGCGGCGGCGGTCTCGAGGATTATATCACCGGCGGAGTTTACGCCGATCAGCGGGAGCGAGTCACAAGGCTCGCTCCTTCTTTTTATTTCCGAAAGCCACATATCACACCTCCAGCGTCACTGTCGTTCCGGCGCTCACGGAGTCTGCCCAGCAGTGGCTCGATATGACCTTGAAGGTCCCGCTCACGCCGAGCTTTGCCGCCGTGAGCGCCACGCGGTCGCCGGGGAAGCAGGCAAACTGGCGCGTAAGCCAAAGCTTCACTGTGTTTTTGCCGCGCATCGACTCTGCTATCTGGTACTGTGCCGTGTACCTCGCAGCATCCGCGCCCGCGGTTTTCGGCTGAGTCAGCTCGCGGTGGCTCATGCCTCCGGAAGCGATGAAATCATCGTTATTTATCGTGTAGCTTGCACCCGTCACGCGGTTTTTAACGCGAATGTCCGATATTATGCCGTAGCGCTCAAACGAGCAGTCTATGCTCGCGGCATCCTTGAGCGCATCGACTGTTACGGTGTTCCCCTGCCGGTCGTTTAATATCAAAGCTCCGTTTGGGGCAAAAAACGGCACCGTGTTCCACGCATATCGGCAAAACCTGCGAACGGCGCTCCACGCACTCTCGCCGGTGCTTACGGTAAAGGCGTTCACCGTTTTTGCCGTACCCGCAGCGACGCTGCTTATGCCGAACGGAGTTATGAAGCTGCTTATCATCTCTGCGGAGGAAAGCGCCGCGTATTCGCCTGCGCACAGCTCGTTATCAAGAAGCTTTGCGGCATTCGATCTGCCGGATATGGTAACGACCGAGCCGTTTTTGTCGATACTCACGCTAAATTCATCGACTACACCCGTAAATACAGTCACAGCGCCGTTTTTGGCAACAAAACCGCACGCAGAGCGCAAAGCGCTCAGCTGATCGCTGTAGTAGATGAAGCTCACCTCGAACCAGTCGCACGGCTCGCCTATGCCGTGGCACACATCCCATGACAGAAATTCCGGAAGCTCGGTCTGCACACCGGCTTTGTTCACTATATATCCCTTCATGCCGCTCACCGCACTCTCACGAGCCGACCGGTCTTGAGCACCTCGTCGGGGTCGGTTATGGTCGGGTTATACTTCAAGAGCTTTTCAATGGGAACACCGGTTTTTGCCGCTATCGTGTTCAGCGTATCTCCGGCAGCGGCAGAGGTAAATCTAATTCCTCCGCCCAGCGGGTAGCCGGTGCCGTAGTCGGTATCGTCCATCTCGCTGTTGTCGTCGGAAAACCTGCTGCCGATGTATTCCCAGAACTCAAAGCTGTAGCTTATATGATCCTCCTTAGGCTCCTGCACAAGGTCAAGCTTTGCAAAGTAGGCAAGCATCGCCGGCCACACGGGGTGGATGAGCTTTCCTCCCTTGTTCTCCTCAAACAGAGCGGCAAGCTTTCGGAAATTTTCATAGGCATCGGGACCGACGAACTCGCCCGAGCCGCGAATTATCTTATTCTGAAGCCCCAGATCCTGCACCACATAGCCGGAAAACGGCAGCTTGTAGCTGTGCAGGGTGCGGCGGTATTCGACCTCGAACCGGCTCGGATTATTCGGCCAAACGAAGTCTCTGTATTGCATTGAATCAAGCATCTTTTCCCCTCCTAATACAGCTCGAAGCCGTTGTCATAGCGGCGTGCATCGCGGCGGAAATAGTCCGACACGAACGACATATCCCGCCTGCGCACAATGAAAATGCGCGCCGCATCAAAGTTAACGCCGTCGCCCTCTCGCACCGCGTCTTTCATATCGAGTTTTTCGTCAAAGCTATCCATTCTGCGCCTCCCGTCTCTTTGCAGCATACACCGTTATGTGCTCAGTCACGGTGCCGTCGGCATTTTTCGTGCGCTCAAGCCCCGTGCGGCAGCAGCCGGTGTACACCCTGCCGTTTACGCCGAGCGTAAAGTCCGAATCGGGCACCGTATCGCTCACGGCGTCGTCACGGTGCAACTCTATGCGGTAGTGCTTGTCATATTTGAGCACCGCCGACGGCTCGCCGTCACCGAAGCCGTAAACGCCGTGCTCCGACCACAGCTCAAACTCCTGAACCCTGACTACCGCACCGAGCGGCACGGAGTTTATCTCCACCGCCGCAGTCTCATCGGAAACCGCCTTTATCATGTTCATTCGCTCTCCCCCAATCCGTACGCGGATAGCCCTCGGCTGAGCTTTCTGCGCACAAGATAAGCCCTGCACCGCGCTGTGCACGCGCACCTGAGCATACGGCTCTGCTCATCGTAGGACACTTGCCCTATTTCAAAGCTCAGTACAGAAAGCCCGTCGGTCAGGCGAAGCTGCTCCACAAAGCTTTCGGCTGCTGCGGTGCAGTTATACTCCGGCACGGGCGGGCAGTATACCTCCGCTTTAACGCTTATCTCTGCCCTGTCGCCGTACATTTCCTTTACATCACCGTTTTCGGTGCATATGCCGATGTAGTTTCCGAGTCCCGCGGACGATATGCGCGCCGAGTCGAGCGCTATGCTGACGGTCGGCTCTTTCTCGCACAGGGGCTCGCTTTCATAAGCCGGCACAGCGTTTATGCCCGCATTTTTAAGAGCAGCAGCTATCGCGGCGGCTATACTCTCAAGCATCGGCGCAGCCCCCTTTCGGGCTGAGTATGCATTCGTTGTGCGAGAACGAGCCAAATATGCGCACGGGCACCACGCGAAGAACCACATAGCTTGAGCCGCCCACGGTGACCGCATCGCCCTCGGCTATGGTGAGCATATCGGTCATAAGCCTGTATTTCGAGCGGTTTGCCGTTCCCGACGGGAGTCTCAGCTTATGTATCCGCGCATCGTCCGAGTCAAGGCAGGATAAAAAGCCATTTCCGGTTTTGCCGCCGGAGCACACGGTCTCGCCGAAGGTATGCATTATTCTTCCGGCAGTGCTCATCCCTGCACCCCCTTGAACGCGAAGCCATCGTCAATATACGCGCCCAACATACTCTCTGCACTCTGCCTTATGGCCTCCGCGCTCCTTCCGCCGAGCTGAACGGACAGCTTTCCCGCTGTGAACGCACTCACCCCGCCGCTCGGCGCGGACGCAAGCTCCACATACATTGCTATTGCCGTCATAGCCGCAGCGGTGGTGAATATCTCGCTTATGTCCTCGCGCTTTACGCCCGAACGCAGCCGGCGGCTCAGGCTCTCCGCAGCGGCGGCGCATACGCAGCCGAGCTTTTCCTCATCCTCCGGCGGCAGCTTATATCCGAGAAGGCACACCGCCTTTTTCTCAATATCCAGATATGTATATCCCATTGTACACCTCCGAAACCGAGACGGGGCATTGAACCCCGTCTCTTAAATTCTCAAACCGTCAGCACCCTGGATGCCTCGGTGTAGAGCTTTGCAAAGCCCGAAATGCTGGTTATTGCCGCGCGCTCGAGCTGGCGGTCGATGAGCCTGTCATACTCAACACTTACATCTCCCGCGGTGACCATCTCCAGCGCATAGCCCTTGTCAAGGCCTATAACGGTGCCCGCAGGCATTGCCGAGCAGCGTATGAGCTTTGCGCCCAGAGGATTGCCGGGCTCGCCGGTGCCCTGGAAGTTCAGACCCGTCAGAGGATTTTTAAACTCGGTGCACTTGAGTATCTTCATCATGACATCAGGAGCCGCGAGCATGGTGTTCATGGTGTACGGGTCAAAGCAGTTCCAGAAGTTGAGGAGCTCGGAATAGCTAAGGCTTCCGGCGGTGCCGCCGATGGTGTCGTCGCCGACCGCGTATTTTGCTGCGGCATTGCCGTTGCCGTCGCCGTTTCTGATGACCTCGATGGCATCCTCAAGGTGCATACGCATTATCTGATTGCCGATCTGACGCAGCATAACGGAAAACAGGTCAAGGCGCTGAAAGCGGATAGCCTCGTAGGATGCTACGAGCATTCTGCCGCGCTTTTTGAGCTCGACAAGATGGTCTGCTGCGCGCACCTCGGTCTGCGGTATAACCGCGCCCTCGCCGACATAGCGCAGGCTCTTATCGTCCTCGCTCGCGGCGGAATAGATGGAGCGGTAGTCCATGCCGTCAAAGCGGGTGACGGTGGCCGTGATGGACGGCAGGATATTGCCCTCCTCCATGCCCGCCTTCACGCTGCGTGAGACATACTCGGGAAACAGCACGGCGGACTCGGCGGTGGTGAAAAACTTCTCGACGACATCGCTGCCCGCGCCCCTTACCTTAATGTCAAATCTCTTGAGCTGGCGCTGGAATGCGTCCATGCCCTCGTAGGGCGTGCCTATGTAGTTTTCATTGGGATCGAGCGCCTCTAGGGTCTGCTCAAAGGTTCTGCCACGCTCGGAATACATGCCCTTTTCGAGCCTGACTTCGTTAAAATTGTATGCCATGTTCATTTCCTCCTCACATCATAAAGCCCACGGTCTGGGCGGTGGTATCGACCTTTATAACGAGATACTCTCTGCCGGAGCTGTCCGCCTTCACCTTGTCCGCGGCTGCTGCGACAAGCGCGGCATAGCCAACCGATGGAGCATCACCCGTGTATGCAAGCTCGACATAGCCCGCCGTTTTTACCTCGGCAAAGCTGCACGATACATTCACGCACACTCCGGCAAACTTGTTCCCTGCAGCGCAGGCGGCGACGGTGGCATTCGTGCTGAGCTTTACAAGCGAGCCCTTTGAAACACCGCTTGCCTTGTTAAAGGAGAGTACCTGCTCTCCTATGCCTTCAAAACTTACTTTCATTTTTGTCCTCCCAAAAAAATCAAATGATGTATTCGTCACCGGAAAATCTGGTGACCTCGCCCCTGCCGGGCAGCTGGGTCAGCGGCGGATAAAGCTTCTGCGACTGCTGCGTGAGCGCCTCCTTCATTTTGCGCAGCTCCGGCTCCTGCATATGCTCAACGCTCTTTTCCATCGCGGGATAGAGCTCTTCATTGCACACAAGGCAGAGCCGCAGCACTTCCATTTTAAGCTCGCTCATATACTTTTTGCCGAGCTGCGCGGACTTCTCGAGTTCCGAATACTCCGCGGCATAGCGCTTGCCCGCATCGCTTTCAACAAAGTTTTTTATAACTCCCGCACTGCGCTGTGCGGGTACCGCGACAAAGCTCCACTCATAGGCGTCCACCGCCCCCGTCAAAACGGCGCAGCACATTTTCCCGCCGTAGCTCTCGCCCTTCACATGGGTACACTGCCCCATCTCGGCGCCGCATATGCTGCAAATGCTTTTCGCCACCGAGCAGCCTATGCTCGTTTCGCGCTTTATGCCGCCGTCTATCTGGGCAATGAGCTCGGCGTTTGCCTCGGTGCGCAGCATATAGGCATAGCCCTTGAGGTAAACATACGGCTCGCCGCAGGAGGTGGTCCTGTCCTTCTCGGTCACAAGCTCCGTTCTGTAAATGCGCGCGACCTGATTTTCGCTGCGCCAGTCATGGTCGCATATGCCGGTCGCGCCGACGAAAAGCTCGCCGAGCTCGCGGAGCGTAGGGACCGAGAACCGCTCGTTATCGCGGTCTACCTCGTTGTCGCACAGCAGCACCGAGAAGGTGTACACCTCCTCTTCCTTGAGCTGTGCCTTTGCGAAGGCGTTGAGCGCCTTGAGCTCGTCGGGCGTGCACTGAGCTTTTGCCGCCGACGAGTCCTTAACTATTTTCATTGCTTTTACCTTCCTCCCAATAGATTTTGTCCTTCTGTGCGATATACAGCGCGGCCTTTGCCTCCTCGACCTGGTCCTGAAGGTTTATGGCTTCCCACTCGAGCTCCGGCTTGCAGACATAGCCGTGCATGCCAAGCCACAGGCGGCATATCTTTTCGATCACCGGAGTAACGCTGCGGCGTATGGCGTTTAGCTCGCTCGTCATAAGGTCTGCCTGCTGCGCGCTCATGCGCTCGGTCGTTGACCAGTTGAGTCCCAGCAGGAACGGCGGTATGCCGGTGCGTGCGATGAGCTGCTCCAGTATCTGGCGCACCGGCACCTCGCTGTCGAGTATCTGGTTATCCGCGCCTATGACCTTAATATCCACATCGCCGACTGCGACGAAATCGCGCACCGAGCCGTTTTTGCCGCTCTGCATCGCCGCCGACCACTCCGATGCTATCTGCTGCGCACGCTCCTGCGCCGAGAGCCTGTCGATGACATCGCCCTGCGGCTTATAGACCACCGCAAAGCGCACATTCCCCGCCCGCTCCCAGTTAACACCGAGCGACTGGTATATCTTCAGAAGTATCCCGCACAGAAACGGCATGCTTCTGAGCATTGAAACGCCATAGGGCTGATCAGCCTCGGGATTAAACGGCGTAAACAGCAGGAGGTTCTGGTACTTAAACGGCATTATATTGCCGGCCTTGTCCGTGCCGCACAGCTCAAAATCCAGCGGTGTCCTGCCCTCGCGTATCTGCACATCGGAAACATCGCCGCATATCACCGCCGCGATGTCCCTGTCGCCACGCACAACTATCTCGCCGACCGCTCTGCCGCAGGTTATCATCGAGTCCAGATACGATGCTATAAAGCAATCAAGTCCGACCTGACCCCTGCCGGTGTTAACGGTGCGGATAAACTCATTGATCCCCTCCTGCGCCGCCTTATCCGCGCAGCGCACCTCGAAGCCGCCGGTGAGCCGTATGATCTTCATGATCGCCGCGTCCACCACCGGCACCGCCTCGCGGATCATCCTGTAAAGCCTTGTCTCGGTGCTGCCGAGGGGCACATAGTTGTCGATAAGCCCGAACGGATGCTGCCCGCCGGAGCGAAGCTGCACTACCGGCGGCTTAGTTTTTTGTTTGGAAAACAGTTTCATATTTCTACCTTTCTACCCACACTGCGCCTATGCTCTGTGCGGATACTGTGATGCCCGCGGCAAAATACCGAATGTCGTCCATGGCGTGATCGTGCTGCTTCAGCGGTGCCTCCCTGCCGGAGCGCTCGTCCCAGCGGTACTGGTAAAACTCGCGCAGCGCATCGTCGCAGCCGCGGCATATCCGTATGCGTCCGGTTTTGAGATACGATGCCGTAAGGCGAATGCCGGACAGCACATCGTTATCGGCTTTTTCCGTGCGGAAACCCGCTCGCGTGAGCGCTTCTATAAAGCTTGCCGCCGATGGATCAACGATAACCCGCTCCGGTGCCGTTCCGCCGCACAGCCTGCGCATTTCCTCGACATACTCTTCGTCGGTTTTCTGCGCTCCGCACTTGCGCGCGTCGTAATAGTACTCGCGCAGGCGGTACCACACGCCGTCATGCTCGCCCCACAACCCGAACGAGCTGGGGTTTTTCGTGCCGTAGTCGCAGGATACGATATAGCGGCTGCATTCGCTCGGAGCGTCGCACAACATATCCTCGGTGAAGAAGTCGTACACTCTACCCTCCGGCAGCACCCATTGCCCGAGAATAAATCTCCGGTAAAAATCGCCGCTGTACATTCTTTTATACCGGTCGATTATCTTTTTCGACAAAGAAGGATTGTCCTCGAGGGTAAAATGAATATACAGAGCGCGGCGGGCATCGCACCTTTGTATCCACTCGCGGTAAAACCAGTGCTGCGGACTCTCGGGATTGCAGTTAAACCACAGCTTGCTGCCCGTTACCGAGCACCTTGCGCACGCCTGCTCGACAAACGAGCGCGGCATCAGCACGACCTCATCAAGCAGAACGCCCGCAAGCGTTATGCCCTGTATGAGCGAGCCGGAGCTTTCGTCCTTGCCTCCGAAGAGGTAAAAGCGGTTGCTGCGCCCCATATAGCCGATCTCGATAACGCCCTTGGAAGCAAGGTCGCGCACCTCAAAGCCAATGTCGCGCAGAACCGGCAGCAGCGGCTGCACCATGTTTCGCCTTATGCTCGTTTTCGCTTTACCGCACATGGCAAAGCTCTGCCCGCTGAATCTCCGCATCGCCCAGCACACGAACGATATGCCCATGCACAGCGTTTTGCCCGACCGCACCGCGCCGTCGCATATTACGGCGTCGAGCTCTCTGTAAGGTGAAGCATCGCTCCACCATGACAGCACCTTGAGCTGAGTGCGGGAAAAGAAATCAAACTCCATCTTCCCCGCCACTCTCCAGAAGCCTTGCGGATTTATCCAGCGCCGCATAGAAGCCGTTTTCTGCCGACTGCTGCTGCGCGGCTGAGGCGTTTAGCTCTATAAGCTCCCGCAGCACAGCGAGCTTGTTTACGAACTTCAGCTCCACCTCGCCCTTAGGACCGCGTTTTATTTCGCTCAGCAGCGAGAGGTCGAGCTCTTCGAGCTCGGATATATCCTCTGCGCTGAGGTAAAGCAGCTTCACGGCATCGTTCGGCGATGACACCGCAAGCTTTTCGAGAAGCTTATCCGCATAGGCGGATCTTTTTCTTTTCATTGTTATCACCTCTCAACCATAGGCTGTTTTCGGGCTGAACTTGTATGTTTGCGTACAACTAAAAAACGCAGCCGAAAAAATTTCGACTGCGCAAAATATTAACTGTTACGATGCTTTTTTATTGTATATAAAAAACCCGACAGCGTTTGCTGTCGGGAAAGCCCCGCCGTGCCGTTGGGGTCCGGTTATAACCTGCACAAAGTAGCAGGTGGGTCGCCTAAGTTCTGTTTCTCTGCTTCCAACATCCGGCTTGAGCCGGGAGGCCTGCAATCCGCAGATTCAAATCGGCATCCCTTATTAGAAATGTGGGTTTAACGGACCCAAAGTCAATATGACACCGCGAACACGGCAGGGCACATTATCATTTAATGCGCCTTGAACGATCGTTATTCTTCGTCCTCGCCCTCTGCCTCAAATATGGTCATGAACATCTCATGCACCTGCTGAAGCTTGTCGTCATCGTCTATGGACTCGAACAGCTCCTCGCCGTTTTCATCTTCGGTGACGCTCAGCAGAATAAGCCCGTAGTCGGGATCGTCCTCGTCCATATCGGTCGGCAGAAACGCCGAAAATGTTTCGCCGTTATAATCTATCGTATCGATAAGCTCAAGCTCGAACTCGTTTCCTTCATCGTCCACTATGGTTATAAAATCGTTGCCGAAATTTTCGCTCATTGGTTTTTCCTCCTGTGTTGTTGTGGCTTTATTTTACCCCACACCGGAGTATAAATCAAGGAGTATTTGTCATGAGCTGAGATCCTCGAGCAATGACGCAAGCTCGGTCTCATCCCGCGCGGGTATGCCGCTTTGCAGCTTCCCGCGATCGACATTGTTGAGAGTCTGCGTTTGAATATCTGTCAGCGTCATCGGAGTTTCCGAGCTTCCCTCGAAAACGGCTATATACCCCTGCCAGTCGCGCAGGTAATATATCTCCTGCTTTGCCGAGGCGTACTGCGCATCTGCGGGCTCTGAAGGGTTTTCCCGCTCTGGGCTTATACTTTTTACGGCGGCGGTGCTCATGATGCCCGCCGACAGTACGAGAAAGCACAAAACAAGCTTTTTAAATGTATTTTTCAATTTGTTCACTCTCCTTTTTGATAATTATGTCCTGAAACGGGAAAAACAAATACCCGCGAAGCAAAACTTTACAAAATATCCACTCCTACTTGACATAAGATGATATAATAGGATTTCAGATAAAATTGAGTTTTTATGCCCATTACATACTATTTAGCATCAACTATTTTGACACATATCACATACGCAGGGAGGTGTGCCCGACAATGGATATTGCAAAAGAGCCCAACACCGAAAAGCGCAGCGGCAGAGCCGGAAGCGTTTTGCGCGTGCTCGGCACGATATTGCTCATCGGCGTCGTTACCGGTCTCATATTCGTCTGCATTTTTGCGTTTTATGTAAAGACCTGTATCACCCCGAGCCTCGACCTTGACCTGAATGATTTCACGCTCAACCAGTCGAGCATTATCTATTATCAAGACGAAAACGGCGATTATCAAAAGCTGACGACGGTCCGCAGCAGCGAAAACCGCATCTGGATCGACGGTGATCAGATCCCTCAGCACATGAAGGACGCTCTGGTAGCCATCGAGGACAAGCGGTTTTACACTCACAAGGGCGTCGACTGGTTCCGCACGGCGCACGCCGCGCTCAATATGTTCACGGGCGGTTCCACCTTCGGCGGCTCCACCATAACGCAGCAGCTTATCAAGAACCTCACTCAGCAGGACGATATAACCGTTCAGCGTAAGCTTCTGGAGATATTCCAGGCGCTCGACCTTGAGAAGAACTACGATAAGGACGAGATCCTTGAGTATTATCTCAACGCCGTTTACTTCGGCGAAGGCTGCTACGGCGTGCAGACGGCGGCGCAGACCTATTTCGGCAAGGATGCGAAGGATCTTTCCGTTGCTGAGGCCGCGGCTATCGTCGGCATAACCAATCTGCCGACATACTACGACCCGTTCTACAGCGTTGAAAACAACAAAGCCCGCCAGGAGGACATCCTGCGCGAGATGTATAAGCAGGGCTACCTGCAAAAGGATGAGTACGAAGCGGCTCTTGCCGAGGAGCTCGAGTTTGTCCGCGGCGAGAATGCCCCGAGCAACTCAACGCCCTACACCTACTATGAGGAGGTCGTCCTCGCTGATGTCATCTCCGACCTTGCCGAGGCAAAGGGCATCAGCAGGAATGCGGCAAGTCAGCTCGTTCACAACGCGGGCTACGAGATCTATGCCTGCGTAGATCCCAAGATCCAGGCAAAGGTCGATGCGATCTACACCGACCTCGAGCAGCTTCCCAAGGCTTATAACGGCACTACCTCACAGCTCCAGAGCGCCATAGTCATAATCGACCAGACAACCGGTGAAATCAAGGCTCTCTGCGGCGGCACCGGTGAGAAGACCATAAGCTACGGTCTTAACAGAGCCACCGGCACCACCCGTCCGCCCGGATCCTCTATAAAGCCCATCGCGGTGTACGGTCCCGCTGTCGAGTACGGGCTCATCACCCCCTCGACGCTGGTACTCGACGAGGACGAGACCCATGTCCAGCTTGCTCACACCTCGTGGTATCCGAAGAACTCTCCGGACACCTACGATAAGGTCATCACGATAACTACTGCGCTTCAGAAGTCCAAAAACACCGTAGCCGCGCAGATCATGGATAAGCTCACGCCCTCGGCGGCGCTCGATTTCCTGCGCACCCGACTCGGCGTTGAAAGCCTTATAGATTCCGACGCGGGCTACGCGGCAATGGCGCTCGGCGAGCCGCACTACGGCATAACCGTGCGCGAGATGGCTCAGGCTTACACCGCTCTGGCAAACGACGGCACCTTTACCTATTCGCGCACCTACACCATGGTAAAAGACCGCACCGGCAAGATAATCCTCGATAACCAGCCGCGCACCATTCAGGCATTCTCGCAGGAGACTGCGCGTACTATGACATATATGCTCAACAATGCCGCCACCTACGGCACCGGCCACGAATCGCGCCTTAGCAATATGCCCGTTGCCGGTAAGACTGGTACGACCACCGCCAACCGCGACCGCTGGTTCTGCGGCTACACGCCGTATTACACCTGCGCCGTTTGGACCGGCTATGACACCCCCGAATATATGGCGTTCTCCGGCAACCCCGCAACGCAGATATGGCAGAAGGTCATGGAGTCGATACACGAGGATCTGCCTTACAAGGACTTCAACATGTCAACTGGCGGTCCCCCAACCGGCATATTCGGAACGAAGGAGGAGCTTGAGGATCAGGCTCTGACAGAGGAAGAACGCGCCAAGAAGGAAGAGGAAGAGCAGAAGAAAAAAGAAGAGGAAGACAAGAAAAATCAGGGCGGCACCACCGATGACGACGACGGCGGCGACGACATCTTCTCGAACTTCCGCGATCTGTTTTAAAGGAGGAATTAGTTTGGCTAACAAACCGCTTGAATACAAAGGGCACCCCCTGCAGAGGGCAGGAAACATAGTTTATTACGGCAGCATGGCTGATAAATACATCATCATGCTTCAGATAATGGACACCAAAAAGGTCAAGGATCTCGATGTCGCAACAAAGGTATCCGTTCAACTCCAGCTCACGGACTCCTCTGTCAAGTCCCGCGACAGGATAGTCAAGAAAAGCGAGAAGGACGGGTTTTGGGCGGCAATGGATGTTGCCAGCGTCTGGCTCGACCGTGCCCTTGCAAGTAAATAACTGATCAATGTATTTAAGGAGCGGCTGATGCCGCTCCTTTGTTATTATTCTGACTACAATTTTCCCTAATAAATATATAGAAATTGTGAAGAATTATGGTATACTATAAGCTGTAATGTATTTTTAGCTAATAAATCAAATGACTTGGAGGAAAAAATGAAGAAGGTACAGTTTACGGAAACCGTGCTTCGTGACGCAAACCAGTCACTTATCGCAACAAGGCTTCCCTACGACAAGTTTGAGCCCATCCTCGATCAGATGGACAAGGCCGGATTCTATTCCGTTGAGTGCTGGGGCGGCGCTACATTTGATGTCTGCCTGAGATTCCTCAACGAGGATCCCTGGGAGCGTCTGCGCAAGATCCGCGCGAAGATGCCCAACACCAAGCTTCAGATGCTTCTGCGCGGTCAGAACATCCTCGGCTACAAGCATTATCCCGACGATATCGTCCGCCGCTTCGTGCGCGCATCCGTTAAAAACGGCATCGACATCATCCGCATTTTCGATGCTCTCAACGACACGGATAACCTCAAGGTCGCCATCGAGGAGACCGTAAAGCAGGGCGCAATGGCTTCCGGCACCATTTCCTACACCACGAGCCCCGTGCACACCACGGCTAAGTTCGTCGAGATGGTAAAAGAGCTCAAGCAGATGGGCGTTTCCTCTATCTGCATAAAGGATATGGCTGGCATCATGACCCCGCAGAGCGCATATGACCTCGTTTCCGGCATAAAGGACGCGGTCGATCTCCCTATCGTTCTGCACACCCACTGCACCACCGGTCTTGCATTCATGACCTATCTCAAGGGCATCGAGGCAGGCGCCGATGTTATCGACACCGCAATATCCCCCTTCTCCGGCGGCACCTCCCAGCCCGCTACCGAAACGCTTTACTATGCGCTCAAGGAGCTCGGCTATGATGTCGCTCTCGACGAGAAAATACTCATAGAAATGGCAAACTACTTCAAGCCCATCCGCAACGATTACCTTGCCGACGGTACTCTCAACCCCATCTCCATGGCCACCGACACTCAGTGCCTGACCTACCAGATCCCCGGCGGTATGCTCTCAAACCTCCTGAGCCAGCTAAAGATGATGAACGCGCTGGACAAGTTCGAGGAGGCTCTCATCGAGACCCCGAGAGTCCGCAAGGACATGGGCTATCCCCCGCTCGTCACTCCGACCAGCCAGCTCGTCGGCTCTCAGGCAGTACAGAATGTGCTCGCGGGCGAGCGCTATAAGAATGTCGGTGCGGAGATAAAGGCATACTGCCGCGGCGAATACGGCAGAACTCCCGCTCCCATCGACGAGGAGATCCGCGCAAAGATCCTCGGCGGCGAAAAGCCCATCGAGGGACGCTATGCCGACTCCCTGCCCACCGACACCTATGAAAAGGCTGTCGAGCACCTCGGTGCCGACGCACGGTGCGAGGAGGATGTCCTGAGCTACATCGCATTCCCCCAGGTCGCGGAGAACTTCTTCGAGAAGCGCCGCGAGAACGAGGAAAAGGTCGTTCGCTACACCATAACCGAAGCCTGAGGAGGTTAGAAGATGACTGATCTTATAAATATCTCTTTCGGTGATGCCGCGCTGACCGCGCTGCTCGGCTATCTGGTCGTGTTCTTCGGGCTTGTGCTGCTTATGGTCGTTATAATGATCATGGGTAAGATCATGGTAAACCGCGCGGGCAAGGCTTCTCCCAATGCCGCAGCGGTCGAGCCCGCTCCCGCACCGGCTCCGGAGATACCCGCAGCTCCCGGCTCGGCAGGCGAGCTCAAGCTGTATGACACCGATCCCCGCGACGCCGCAATGATAATGGCAATAGTCGCCGACTCGCTCGGCAAGCCCATAAACGAACTCCGCTTTATTTCCATCAAGGAGGTCAAGGAAGATGAAGTATAAGGTAACTTTAAATAACAGGACATATGAGGTCGAGGTAGAGCAGGGACAGGCAATGCTCGTTGACGAATACGAGGCATATGCCCCCTCCGTTCCCGCAGCCGCCGCACCCGTTGCCGCTCCGGCCGCCGCACCCGTTGCCGCCGCTCCCGCGGCTGCCCCCGCCGGCGCAGCTCTCGCAGCCGGTGAGGTCGTAAAAAGCCCCATGCCCGGAAACATACTCAAGATAAATGTCTCTCAGGGTCAGAAGGTCAAGGAGGGCGATGTGCTCATCATCCTCGAGGCCATGAAAATGGAAAACGAGATCGTCGCCACCAAGTCCGGCACCGTCGCTCAGATCGTCACGGCAAAGGGCGCAGTTGTCGAGACCGGTGCTCCTCTTGTAGTGATCGCATAAGGAGGTAACAGATGGACATTCTGGGTACTCTCCAAAAGCTGGCGTCGGAATCCGGCTTTGTCGCGTTCATAACCACCGAGGGCGGCTGGAAAAACCTTATTATGATAGCCATTGCCTTTGTACTTCTGTACCTCGGCATTGCAAAAAAGTTTGAGCCGCTGCTGCTGTGCGGCATCGCGTTCGGCTGCCTGCTGACTAACCTCAGCTACTTTGTCGGCATGGGCGAAAACGCGCTGTACCATCCCGAGCTGTGGGAAGCATTTCTCGATGAAACAAGTCCCTTCTATCACAGCTATGGTCATGTTATGGCAAGCGCGGGTCTGCTCGACTTTTTCTACATCGGCGTTAAAGCCGGTATCTACCCCTCGCTTATCTTCCTCGGCGTTGGCGCAATGACCGACTTCGGCCCCCTGCTTGCCAACCCCAAGAGTCTGCTCATGGGTGCCTCGGCACAGCTCGGCGTTTTCGTCGCCTTCCTCGGCGCCATCGCACTGGGCTTCTCCGGTCCCGAGGGCGCATCCATCGGCATCATCGGCGGTGCCGACGGTCCTACCGCTATATATCTAACGACAAAGCTTGCGCCGCAGCTGCTTGGTCCTATCGCCATAGCCGCGTATTCATACATGGCGCTTATCCCACTCATACAGCCGCCTCTCATGAAGCTGTGCACCACCAAGGAAATGCGTGAGGTCAAAATGGAGCAGGCGCGCGAGGTCTCCAAGACCGAGAAGATACTCTTCCCGATCGTCGTTGCCACCTTCGTTATCCTTCTCCTGCCCTCTACCGCTCCTCTGGTAGGCTGTCTCATGCTCGGCAACCTCTTCCGTGAGTGCGGCGTTACCGACCGCCTGTCCGATACCGCGCAGAACGCTCTGATGAATATAGTCACCATCTTCCTTGCCACCTCCGTTGGCGCAACGATGGTCGCTCAGAACTTCCTGACCGGAGACACGATAAAGATCATCCTCCTCGGTCTGTGCGCATTCGCAATTTCCACCATCGGCGGTCTGCTCGGCGGCGTTATCATGTACTATGCCTCCGGCAAAAAGATCAACCCCCTCATCGGTTCCGCGGGCGTTTCCGCAGTTCCCATGGCGGCGCGCGTTTCCCAGGATGTCGGCAGAAAGTACAACAAAACTAACTTCCTGCTCATGCACGCAATGGGACCCAATGTCGCCGGCGTTATCGGCTCGGCTATCGCGGCAGGCTTCCTGCTCTCCGTTTTCGGCGGCTGATAAAAAGCGTTTTAAAGCTATGCACCCACTCGGTGCATAGCTTTTTTCATCTTATGTGTGAATTTTTTATCACTTTGTGCAACATCACCATTGACAAATGCCAATGCTCCGCTTATAATCTAAAACGCTTGTTGCAAAACCATGGTTTTAAAACGCTGGTTTTATTAAAAAGGTGGAATGGCCCATACCCCCAAAGCCCAAATTTTCAAAAGAAGAGATCGTTGATGCCGCACTCGGCATAGTGCAGCGAAGCGGTATGCAGGCGCTCACCGCGCGTGAGCTCGGCGATGCGCTCGGAAGCTCGCCCAGACCGATATTCACCGTGTTTAAAAACATGGATGAGCTGTACCACGCCGTGAGAGCCGAGGCGATGCGCCGCTATGACGCGTATGTCAGCTCCGCGAGGGATTATTTCCCCTCGTTCAAAGCCATCGTCATACTCATGCTGCGCTACGCAAAGGAGCAGCCGCGGCTGTTCCAGCTGCTGTTTATGAACGAAAACTCCGGCGCGCGACAGTTTTCCGATGTTTTCGACTCCCTTGGCGAAACGGCAAAGCTGTGCCTTGAAGTTGTCATGTCCGACTACGGGCTCACCGCGGAGGAGGCGCAGTTTCTGTTCCAGTATGTCTGGACCTTCACCTACGGCGTCAGCGCCATGTGCGTTACCGGAATGTGCGATTTTTCCGAGGATGAGCTCATAAATATGCTCGGAAACGAGTTTTTTGCGATAATGAGCTTCATGAAATCCGGTATGCGCGGCAATATCATAATCAATATGCGCCCCGTAAAGCGCGGCGAAAGCTTTGACCCCTCGCAAACCGAATTAGTATTTAAAAAGGAGTAATCACCATGGGAGTCTTACTGATGTACGCAGTTATCTGCCTTGTTGCGGCTGCAATTTTGTATTTTGTTATCAAAAAAGCGGTGAAAGACGCTATTATCGAAACAAAAAACGAGCAAAACCGGTAATCGCAACCGCTGGTTTACACATTGAAAAGCCCGCTTTATAGCCTGCAACCGCGCAAAATGCTACTGTTAGGGCGTGAACAAACCCGACAGGAGGAACAGAAATGATATTGGCAAACAAGATCATAACATTACGAAAAAAGGCCGGTTGGTCGCAGGATGAGCTCGCGCAGCAGCTGAATGTCTCGCGGCAATCGGTGTCCAAATGGGAGGGCGCGCAGTCGATGCCCGATATGGAGCGCATCGTTCAGCTCAGCCGTCTGTTTGGCGTTACGACCGACTACCTTTTAAAAGACGAGCTTGAGGCGGAGGAATACTCACCCGCCGATAACGAGAGCACGCTCCGGCGCGTTACCATGGAAGAAGCATCAAGCTATCTCGACATTCGCCGCGCCGATGCGCCGAAGATAGCGCTTGCTACCTTTCTGTGCATAATATCTCCGGCAGCGCTCATCCTGCTCGCCGCCCTCAGTGAAATGAACATCGGACTCGGCGAGCAAGCCGCGGCAGGCATAGGTATGTGCGCGCTGCTTCTCATCGTTGCCATAGCCGTTGTGCTGTTTATCCGCACCGGACACCGCGCATCGGATTATGAGTTCCTCGAAAAGGAGCCGTTTGAGACCGAATACGGCGTTTCAAGCATGGTAAAGCAGCGCAAAAAGGAATATGCGGACCGCTATTCGCTCCTTAACACCGTCGGCACCGTGCTGTGCATTCTGTCGGTCGTGCCACTTTTTGCCTCGCTTGCGCTGAGCGCGCCCGATGCATTGGCTGCCGCCTCGGTGTGCGCCCTGCTCGTCATTGCAGCCTGCGGCTGCTACCTGTTCGTTCTTGGCGGAACATACAATGCCGCCATGAACAAGCTGCTTGAAGAGGGCGAATACACCCGCGAAAACAAGAAGAAAAACTCGGTGTTCGGCGCGGTATCTACCTGCTACTGGCTCATCGTCACCGTAATTTACCTGTTCTGCACCTTCGGTCCGAACGGAAACGGTCAGCCGGGCACTCTGTGGTATATATGGGCGATAGCCGGCGTGCTGTACAGCGCGGCAGTCGCGTTTATGAACACAATAAAGCGCTCCGGGCGCACGAAGTGAGGACAACATATGCAGCGGTATATCATTGAAATATCAAATCTAAACAAGTCGTTCGGGGATGTGCACGCGGTGCGCGACCTGTCGTTCAATGTGCGTCAGGGCGAGCTGTTTGCCTTCCTCGGCGTAAACGGTGCCGGAAAGAGCACCACCATATCCATCATGTGCGGGCAGCTGAAAGCCGACAGCGGCAGCGTTAAGATCTGCTCGCTCGATGCCGGCAAGGACATTGCCGAGATAACCCGCAGGCTTGGAGTCGTGTTTCAGGGCAGCGTGCTCGACAAACCGCTCACGGTGCGCGAAAACCTCGAAAGCCGCGCCGCGCTGTACGGCATAACCGGCAGGGCATTTAACGAAAGGCTTAACGAGCTTGCACGGCTTCTCGATTTCGAGGACCTGCTCGACAGAGGCGTAGGCAAGCTCTCCGGCGGTCAGCGCCGCAGGATAGACATTGCCCGCGCCCTGCTGCACAAGCCGGAGATACTCATTCTCGACGAGCCGACCACCGGACTTGACCCGCAGACGAGAAAGCTTTTGTGGGATGTCGTCCGCAGACTCCGTCAGGACGAGAAAATGACCGTTTTCCTCACGACGCATTACATGGAGGAGGCTGCCGATGCCGACTATGTCGTCATTCTCGACTCCGGCAGCATTGCCGCCGAGGGCACCCCGCTGGCGCTAAAAAACACCTACGCGGGCGACTTTATAACGCTCTACGGCATCGCTCCCGAGCGGCTCACCGCGCTGGGGCTCAAATACGAGCGGCTGCGCGATGCCTGCCGCGTAGAGGTTCCCGACACCGCCTCGGCAACTAAGCTCATCGTAGAGCACCCCGAGCTTTTTACCGATTATGAGATAACCAAGGGCAAAATGGACGATGTTTTCCTCGCCGTTACCGGCAAGGCACTTTCGGGAGGTGGGGACAAGTGAAAACGCTGTTTATCCTGACAAAGCGCGATGCAAAGCTGTTTTTCAAGGACAAGGGTATGTTCCTTTCCTCTCTGATAACTCCCGTTATTCTTCTCATTCTGTACATCAGCTTTCTTTCCAAGATATACCGCGAAAGCTTCGTTTCCGCGCTGCCCACGGGCTTTACGGTCTCCGAGAGCATCATCGACGGTGCCGTCGCGGGGCAGCTCGCCTCGTCGATTTTGGCGGTGTGCTGCGTGACGATCGCCTTCTGCTCGAACCTTCTTATGATACAGGATAAGGTAACGGGCTCCGTGCGCGACCTGACGGTGACGCCGGTAAAGCGCAGTGTGCTCGCCATGAGCTATTTTGCGGCGTCCGCCGCCGCCACGCTCATCGTGTGCCTTGTCACCTGCGGACTCTGCTTTCTGTACATAGCAAGTCAGGGCTGGTTTTTAAGCGGCACTGATATTGCGCTGATCCTGCTTGATGTTTTCCTGCTGACATTGTTCGGAACGGCGCTCTCCTCCTGCCTGCACTATTTTCTCACAACGCAGGGGCAGATGTCTGCCGTCGGCACGCTCGTAAGCGCCTGCTACGGCTTCATATGCGGCGCGTATATGCCCATGTCAAACTTCAGTGAGGGTCTGCAGAAGGTGCTCGGCTTCCTTCCCGGCACCTATGCGACGAGTCTTCTGCACAACCACTGGATGCGCGGCGCTCTCGACGCTATGGAGGAAAGCGGCGTTCCGGCTCAGGTCATCGACGGCATACGCGACGGAGTTGATATTAACATTTACTTTGCCGATAAGATGGTTTCCGAGGGTACAATGTATGCTGTGTTAGTGGGCGCTGTTGTTGTAATAACCCTCGCCTACATGCTTATAAATGTATTATGCAAACCGAGGTATGGCGACAGATAATGAAGGATTTTATTCTCGCCGCCGCACCGTGGGTACTGTGCGGCATAAGCATAGCTCTGGATCGCCGTTATAGCCGTTTTTAAGCTATACGCAACCGTTCTGCTTCGCCGCGGTATACCGCACAGCGCGCTCAACCGCCTGACCGGTCTTGTGCTTTTTCTAACCGTCCCGTTTATATGGCCCCCTGCTTTTACATATTTCGCGCTTCCCGTATGTCTGCTGGCAAGTATCGCTGCGGCGGACGATCTATCAAAACGCTAATACAACGCCGCTAAGGACGGCAAAGCGCTCGACACGGCGCTTTACGCCCTTTGCCGCGAGGAATAAAAGGAGACTGCAAATGTTAGACATCAAAGGACTTACAAAATGCTATGGGGAAAAGAAAGCCGTTGACGACCTCTCGCTGCACATAGCCCCCGGCACCATCTACGGCTTTATCGGTCACAACGGTGCGGGCAAAACGACGACGCTGCGCTCCGTGGCGGGCATCCTCGATTTTGACGAGGGCGAAATACTCATAGGCGGACTTTCCATCAAAGCAGACCCCATCGGCTGCAAAAGGCAGTTTGCCTACATCCCCGACAATCCCGACCTTTACGAGTACATGACGGGCATAAAATATCTCGATTTCATCGCGGACGTTTTCGGCGTCGGCAGCGAGGAGCGGCGCGAGCGCATCGAGAAATACGCCGCCCTGTTCGAGCTGACAAATGACCTTGCCCAGCCGATTTCCGCATACTCGCACGGCATGAAGCAGAAGCTCGCCATTATCTCGGCATGGCTTCACGAGCCGAAGCTCGTCATCATGGACGAGCCCTTCGTCGGACTTGACCCCAAGGCCTCGCACATTCTCAAGGGCATGATGCGCGAATTGTGCGACAACGGCGGCGCGATATTCTTCTCGACCCATGTTCTCGAGGTGGCGGAAAAGCTCTGCGATCAGGTCGCTATCATAAAGGGCGGACGGCTCATTCGCTCGGGCACGATGGCGCAGGTCAAGGGCGATGACAGTCTTGAGGAGGTATTTCTCGAGCTGGAGGACGCGTCATGCTGAAGATACTTCTCAAAAAGCAGCTTTACGAGCTCAACTACACGTTTTTCTACGACCGCAAGCGCGGCAAGGCGCGTTCAAAAGCCACGAGCATAACCTACATCGTGCTCTACGCGCTGCTGATGATCGTCGTCATCGGCGGAATGTTTGCAGGGCTATCCGCAATGCTATGCTCCCCGCTCACGAGCATCGGGCTCGACTGGCTGTATTTTGACATAATGACGCTTATGGCGCTGCTGCTGGGCGTTTTCGGCGGCGTTTTCAACACCTACTCGAGCCTATATAAGGCCAAAGACAACGACCTCATGCTCTCGCTGCCCATACCGACGCGCTATATACTCATAACGCGGCTCTTGGGCGTTTACCTCATGGGGCTCATGTTCAGCGCCGTTGTCATAGTCCCCGCCGTGATCGTGTATTTTGTCGTTGCAAAGCCCGCGTTCGCCGGAGTTGTCGGCTCTATAATGCTCGTTATCCTCGTGAGCGTATTCGTGTTCATTCTCTCCTGCGCACTCGGCTGGGTGGTCGCAAAGGTGTCTTCGAAGCTCAAAAGCAAGTCGCTCATAGTCGTAGTGCTGTCGCTGGTGTTTTTCGGTCTGTACTATTTCGTCTGCTTTAACGCCTCCGAGCTTTTGCAAAAGCTCATTTTGAACGCAGCGGGCATAGGCGAGAGCATCAAAGGCTCTGCCTATATTCTCTACGCCGTCGGGCGCTGCGGCGCCGGCGACTGGGCATCGCTCGGCATCGTTACGGTCTCGACCGCCGCGCTGCTGGCGCTTACCTACTATGTGCTCTCCCGCAGCTTTATCAAGATCGCCACGACGCCCGACAAGGTCGCAAAGCGCGAATACCGTGCGCAGACCGTCAAAATGCGCAGCGTATCCGCCGCGCTTCTTTGGCGTGAGTTTCGCAGGTATCTGTCGAGCCCGACCTATATTCTCAACTGCTCGCTCGGCACGGTGTTCATGATTTTCGTGGGGGTGTTCCTGCTCATAAACGGCGGCGAACTCACGGAGCTTGTCGAATATCTTCCGTTTGCGGATGGCTTCATGCCCGTCATGCTCACAATAATCGTATGCATCATAAGCTGCATGAACGACCTCACCGCGCCCTCCGTTTCCCTTGAGGGCAAGAGCCTCTGGATTGCGCAGTCGCTGCCGGTCGCACCGAAAGCGGTGCTTTGGGCAAAGCTAAGGCTGCATATGCTTCTGACCGCAGTGCCGGAGCTGTTTTTATCCGCCTGTGTCTGCATCGTGCTGAGACCCGACGCCGCACTCTGCGCGCTGTGCCTCATTTTCCCTGTCGTGTTCACGGTCTTTAACGCCGCCTTGGGGCTTATAATTAACCTCAAGCACCCGAATTTCACATGGCAGACCGAGACAGCGGCAGTAAAGCAGGGTGCAAGCGTAATGATAGCGCTCTTCGGCGGCTGGATAATCGCGGCGCTGCTCGCAGGAATCTATTACCTTCTCTCCTCAAAGCTCGGCGCAGCCGCGTATCTGGCGCTGGCATCGGTGCTGTTTGGCGCTGCTTCCGCATGGGAGCTTAAATGGCTCGGCACCCGCGGCAGCGAAATATTCAGGTACCTGTGATATGAATAAGACCATATATACTCTGCTTAGCATCGCCTGCGCCTTTCTGCTCATTGCCGCGGCAATATTCTTTGGAATAATCATCGGCGACAAGTCAGCCGGCTCATGGATGCTCCCGTCGGCTATCGGATGCATCGTGCTTTCGAGCCTTTTCAACATAATCCGCACAAGGATTAAATAACAAAAACTCCGTATGGAAAAACCATACGGAGTTTTTATTGATACAGTTTACGGGAACCGATCACATACCGCCTTACAGTCCGTAGAGATCGGACAGCTTTTTGAATGCGGGAAGCGAATTTTTCGCTGTCTGCTCGGAAACGCAGTAGGCGAGGCGCGCATAGCCGGCAACGCCGAAGCTGTCCGAGGGAACGAGCATTATCTCAAACTGCTTTGCCTTTTCGCAGAATTCCGAGGCGCTGTCGCCCTTGGGAGCCTTTACGAACAGATAAAACGCACCGTCGGGCTTTACGCACTCAAAGCCCATACCGCTGAGCTCGCCGTAGAGCAGATCGCGGTTTTTCTCATATGTGCTGAGATCGGGCCGGACATCGGCGCAGGCAGCCAGCATATTCTGCATAAGGCTCGGCGCGCACACATAGCCCAGCGCTCTGCCTGCTCCGCAAACGGCGGCAAACACCGTTTTGCCGTCCTCAACGCACGGCGGCACCATAATATAGCCGAGACGCTCGCCGGGGAGTGAAAACGACTTCGAGTAGGAATAGCAAACTATCGTATTCTCGTAAAAATTCGGCACGAATGGCACCTTGGCATCGCCGTAAACGAGCTCGCGGTAGGGCTCATCGGCAATGAGGTAGATGCTCTTGCCCTGCTCCTCTTCGGCAACCTTGAGGATCTTTGCCATAACTCTGAGCGTCTGCTCGCTGAGAATAGCGCCCGAGGGGTTATTCGGCGAGTTTATTATAACTGCCGCAACGCCGTCCTCCACGGCTGCCTCAAACGCTGCCATGAACGGCTGCATATCCTCTCCCGCGGGCGGCACAACGACGAGTTCGGCGCCGGCAGCCTCGGCAAAAACGCGGTATTCGGGGAAAAACGGCGCGAGCACCGCGACCTTTTCACCGGGGCGCACCAGCGCCGCGAGCGTTATCGCAAGCGAGGACGACGCACCCGAGGTGAGGTAAACGCACTCTGGCGGTATAGCATATCCCGCGCGCTCACTCTCCTGTGCGGCGGCGGCAATGCGGGCGTTCATTGCGCCCGGAGCCGCGGTGTAGCCGTGCAGAGCAAGGCTGTCGCTGCTCTCAAGAAGCTCGATGAGCGTGTTTTTGACCTTTTCGGGCGCGGGAGTATTGGGGTTTCCGATGCTGAAATCGAAAACATTCTCGCTGCCTATCTCGCTGCGGCGGGCATCGGCATAAGCGGCAATATCGCGTATTGCCGAGCCGCTCTGACCGAGCTTGAGCATTTTTTCTGCTATCATGGTTTCCTCCTTATCTCAGATCGGCGAGCTCATATATGAGCCGCTCCGTTTTGTCCCAGCCGAGGCAGGCGTCGGTTATGCTCTTGCCGTAAACGCCGCCGTCGGGCTTCTGGTTTCCGTCCTCAATGTATGACTCTATCATCAAGCCCTTTACCATGCGGAGTATATCATTCGAGTGGCGCGTGCTGTGGAGTATCTCCTTTGCTATGCGCGGCTGCTCGTCCCACTGCTTTCCGGAGTTGGAGTGGTTGGTGTCGATAATGACAGCGGGATTTTTAAGCCCTGCCTTGTCGTACAGCTCGCACAGGAATTTTATATCCTCGTAGTGGTAGTTGGGTATCGTTCTTCCGTATTTATTGGCACTGCCGCGCAGGATAGCGTGAGCAAGCGGATTGCCCTTGCTGTTTACCTCCCAGTTGGAGTAAACGAAGGTGTGCGGATGCTGGGCGGCGGTTATGGAGTTCATCATTACCGAAAGATCTCCGCCGGTCGGATTTTTCATGCCGACGGGAATATCGAGCCCGCTCGCCGTAAGGCGGTGGAGCTGATTTTCAACAGAGCGCGCACCGATGGCGACATACGACAGCACATCTGACAGGTAATGGTGGTTTTCCGGATACAGCATCTCGTCGGCGCAGGAAAAGCCGGTCTCTGCGAGCACCTTCATGTGCATTTTGCGAATGGCTATGAGACCGCGCAGCATATCCGGCGAGCTGTTGGGATCGGGCTGGTGGAGCATGCCCTTGTATCCGTCGCCGGTGGTGCGGGGCTTATTCGTGTAAACGCGCGGCACGATGAGTATTTTATCCTCAACCTTGTCCTGCACCGTTCTCAGGCGCGAGATATAGTCGAGCACCGAGTCCTCACGGTCTGCCGAGCAGGGGCCAATCACGAGCAGCAGCCGGTCATCCTCGCCGGTAAATAGCTTTTTGAGCGCAAGGTCTGTCTTCCTCTTGTACTCCGACAGCTCCTCGGTTATGGGGTACATATCCTTTATCGCCTGCGGGGTCGGCATTTTTCTCTTAAATTCCATATTCATGACTCATCATCCTCTTGTTTAACATCAAAGTATTTTCTGCGCTCGGTGGAAAGGCGCATCATTTGCCGTATCGTCTCGCGGTCGCCGTTTGCAATGCTGTCGCGCATAAGCGCAAACTTTTCCGAGAAAAGATCCATCTGCTCAACAAGTACATCGCGGTTCAGCAAAAACAGCTCGCTCCACATCTCGTCGTTTATCTTCGCAATGCGCGTTAAATCGCGGAACGAGTCGCCCGTGTAATCAACAAGATGGTGCGAATCCTTGCACACCATGAGCGACACCGCTATGCAGTGCGCAAGCTGCGAGAGGAAGCCTATCATTTCATCGTGCTTTTCGGGAGTGAGCTCGGCTATCATTCTGAAGCCCATCACTCGTCCGAGGTCCTTGCACAGCTCTATCGCCTCTGGCGTGTTCCTATCCGTTGGGGTCACTATGTAGTTTGCACCCTTGAATATCTCCATACGCGCATTTTCAACGCCGCTGCACTCGCGTCCTGCCATGGGGTGCGCGCCGATATACTCAAGGTCGGGTCTGAGCATAGCCTGTATCTTATAGATAATGCTGCATTTAACGCCGGTCACATCGCTTATGACAGCGCCCGACTTTATATACTGCTGATTATTCTCTATCCACTCGACAAACGCGTGGGGATACATTGCAAATATCACAATGTCAAACTGTCCGATATACTCTGGGTCTATAACGCTTGTGCCGTGCTTTATTATCCCCTGCTTTAACGCATAGTCTATCGTCTCCTGCCGTCTTGCGACCGCGCCGACCTCAAAGCCGCACGCCGTGAGCGCCTCGGCATAGCTGCCGCCCATGAGTCCGAGACCGGCAATGAGTATTTTTTTATCCTTACTGAGCTTCATCTGTAACCTCCAATCCAAGCGATGTGAGCACCCCGAAAAAGTCAGGATAGCTCTTGCTCACCGCCTGAGCGTTTTCGATAGTGCCGCCCGTTATGCTCATTAGCAGTGCAAGCGCCATTACTATACGGTGGTCGTTGTGCGAGGAAAGCGCGGTCTCCGGCGCGTGAAGCGTACCCGGCAATATGCGCACGCTGTTTTCGCCCAGCACCGTTTCTATTCCGAAATGCGAAAGGCAGTCAGACATAACCAAAGCGCGGTCGCTCTCCTTTATCCTCAGTCTGCGCGTTCCGGTGAACACCGCGCCGTTCCCCTTTGCAGCAGCCGCCGCGAAAAGCACCGGACCGAGGTCCGGGCAATTTGATATATCAAGCACCGCCTCCGATTCTTCAAGCGCCCTGAGATACTCAAGGCACACCCTGTCGCCCTGAATGCTCTCGGCATTGAGCCCATTTACCTTCACGCTGCCGCCGACGGAGTTAAACGCATACAGCGCCGCGGCATTCGACCAGTCGCCCTCGACCGCCGTCGTTTGAGTCCTGTATTCCTGCCCGCCGAATACGAAAAAGCGGTTCGGCTCGGTTTCGGTTATTTTTATACCGAAGCTCTTCAGCACCGCGCAGCTTATATCTATATATGCCCTGCTCTCGACCGGCGGGAGCACCGTTATAACGCTGTCGCCGGACAGCAGCGGCAGGGCGAATAGAAGCCCCGTCACAAACTGACTGCTGACATCCCCGCGCAGGGTATACTCCCCGCTTTTGAGAGCACCCTTCATCGTTATGCCGGCGAGGTCTTTTTCAATCTCTATCCCCTTTTCACCGAGAAGCTGCTCGTATATTCCGATGCCGCGCTCTAGAAGTCGGGACGTTCCCTCGAACCGCACATTTGCACCGGTGAGCGCGGACGGTATCATAAACCGCAGTGTGCTCCCGCTCTCGCGGCACCTAAAAACGGCATTTTCGGGGGTCAGCCCCGCTCTGCCGGTTATGGTCACCGTATCGTCGCGCTTTTCATACCTTGCGCCGAGAGCTTCTATGCAGTCGAGCGTTGCGAGCATATCCTCGCTGTCGGAAATTCCTTTTATAACGCTTTCACCGTGGGCAAGAGCTGCACATATCATCATGCGGTGGGCAAAGCTTTTTGACGGCGGCGCACTGACCTCGCCGCAAAGCCTCGACGGGCTTATCTTAACCTTCATTTTTCTCTCCGATATACCGAATAAGGTAGTCTATCGCTTCGGTGTACCCCGCAAATCCGTGTCCGCATATGGTTTTTACGCAGGCGGCTCTGACATAGCTCACCTGACGGAAGTCCTCGCGCTCGGACACCTCGGAAATGTGCACCTCCACCGTGGGTATGCCGACACCCTTTACGGCGTCCGCTATCGCAACGGAGGTGTGCGTATATGCCGCGGGGTTAAACACAATTCCGTCAACGCCGGAGAAATACGCCTTCTGTATCTCGTCAACGAGGCTGCCCTCGTGGTTAGACTGGTAAAACTCTACCGCAACGCCCTTATCCTGTGCATGGGCGGCAATGAGCTCAAGCAGATCCTTATAGCTGTCGGAGCCGTATATCTCCGGCTCTCTTATGCCGAGCATATTTATATTCGGTCCGTTCAGTACGAGAATTTTCATTTTTTCAGCTCCTTCAGCACCTCGCGCGCCTCCTCCTCGGGAGTCTTGTTCGCATCGATGGTTATCTCCGCTGCCGCTCTATATATCTCATAGCGCTCGGCATAGAGCTTATCGAGCGCGCTGCGCTTGGACGCAAGCGGTCGGTCGTCGGTTGCAATGAGATTTTCCGGCGCTCTGTCGAGGAAAACGATAACGCCGTTACGCTTGAGCGCCCTTATATTATCCCTGTCGAGCACCGCGCCGCCGCCGGTTGCGATTATCTTGCCGCCGGTCGCGGCAAGCTCGGCGATAGTCTCTTTTTCTATTTTTCTGAACTCCGCCTCGCCGTGCTTTGCGAAGAACTCGGCTATGGGCATACCTATCTTTTTAACTATGTGCTCATCCGTGTCGCACAGCTCGCAGCCTGTCATTTTGCTCAGAAGCCCGCCCACGGTGGTCTTTCCGCTCGACGGCATACCGACGAGAGCTATATTGCGCTTTGCGTTTCTCACGCTCAGAAACGCTTTGCTCACCAGCGTCTCGTCCAGCGGAATATCCTGAAACACAGCCGCAGCGTGCACCGCCTGTGCCGAGAGCATATACAGTCCGCCCTCGGCGGCAATGCCCCTCTCCTGCGCATCTAAAACGAGGTTCGTCCTCAGCGGGTTATATATCGCATCGAGCACTCCGCAGAGCTCGGGAAATGCCGAAATGTCAATGGGCCTGCCGTCCTGCTTGGGGTACATTCCCGCGGGGGTGGCGTTTATTATCACCTGCGCATCGCTGTGCTCGGAAACAGCCTGCTCATAGGTAAGGCTGCCGTCGCGCCCCGTGCGCGAGACATAGTGAACGCTCTCGCAGCCCATGTATTCTGCCAGCGCGTGAGCGGTTTTTGAAGCGCCGCCCGTGCCGAGGATGAGCACCTTTTTGCCTTTCATGTCAACGCCTGTGTGCTTTGCAAGAGCAAGCATTCCGGCAAAATCGGTGTTGTCGCCGATGAGCCTGCCGTTTCGGTTCACTATAGTGTTGACTGCGCCGATGTTTCTTGCCGTTTCCGTTATCTCGTCGAGATACGGCATCACAGTCTGCTTATAGGGTATAGTCACATTTATCCCGCAAAAATCGCGGTTTTTAAGGAAGTCACCGAGCTCATCAGGTCTGAGCTCGTGCAGCTCGTATTCATAATCGGCTATCTGAGCATGTATCTCGCAGGAATAGCTGTGAGTCAAATGCTCTCCGATAAGTCCGTATTTCATGGGTTAACTCCTTTCGTAAGCACATCGGTGCCATAGCGTTGGCTGAGCATATCGCATACGCACAGCGCCGTAACGCTTGACAGCACCGGACATATGCGCCGGATTATCGCCGGATCGTGCCTTCCGTGTATGCTCAGCTCCGCATTTTCGTTTTTCAGAAAATCTACCGTATCCTGCGGCTTGGCTATCGACGGCGTGGGCTTGACCACACAGTCAAATATGATTGGCATACCGTTTGTGATTCCGCCGTTTATGCCGCCGTTATTGTTGGTTTTTGTTATGATCGTACCGTTATCTACGCAAAATGCGTCGTTAGCCTCGCTGCCGCGCATAGCGCCGAGCTTAAAGCCCGCGCCGAACTCGATGCCCTTCACGGCTCCGATGCTGAACACCGCGTGGGAGATCATGCTCTCAACGCTGTCAAACCACGGCTCGCCAACGCCCGCAGGTACGCCGCAGACGACGGTCTGCGTAACTCCGCCGATGCTGTCGCCGTCCTTACCTGCATCGAGTATGCGCTGAGCCATCTCGCTGCCGCACGCATCATCGAGCACCGGAAAGCTCTTGGCGTTTAAAAGTGCAATGTCCTTTTCAATATCGTTAAGCTCGCGGTCGTGCACGCCGCCGCAGCTGAGAATGTGCGTTCCTATGCTTATCCCGATGCTCTCGAGCGCAGGAACGAGTATGCCGCCGGCTGCAACGATCGCAGCCGTAACGCGCCCCGAAAAGTGACCTCCGCCGCGGTAGTCCTCATTCCCGTGATACTTGCACCATGCCGAGTAGTCCGCGTGAGCGGGGCGCGCCACGCCGTAGCCGTAATCCACACTGCGGGTGTTTTCATTGGGTATGACTATGCAGATCGGCGTTCCTGTGGTTTTATCGTTAAACACGCCGCTGAGTATCTCAAACTTGTCCTCTTCCCTGCGCGGAGTGTCAAGCGCTGAGGAGGGACGGCGGCGCGCAAGAAGCTTTTCCATCGCATCGCGGCTCACCGGTATTCCTGGGGCAAGCCCGTCTATCACGCAGCCGACCGCCGCGCCGTGGCTCTCGCCGAATATCGTAAGGCAAACGCTCTGACCGAATGTATTTTTCATCATTTAGTCCTCCAATCGGTTGAGCACCTCGTCCGCGCTCATGCGCCGAAGCTCAAACGAGCCGATCTTATCCACGCAAACACAGCTTATGCCGTCAGTACCCATTTTCTTATCGTGCTTGAGGTACGGCATGAGCTCTGCGGCACTCTGCTCTATTTTGTACGGCAGCCCGTATTTTTTGAGCACATTCTCTATGCGCAGAGCAGCCTCTTTCCCGCTCATGGGCATCATGCCGAGCGCGACGCACTCGCCGTGCAGCAGCCTGCCTTCATTAAAGCTCTCAACGGCGTGACCGATCGTGTGCCCGAAATTCAGAACCTTTCTCAGTCCCGTCTCGCGCGGGTCGAGCTCCACAACGCTCTTTTTTATAAGCAGCGCGCGGTGTATGATCTCCGGAAGGTCCCCTGTGAGATCGGCGCTGTTTTCAATGATAGAGAAAAGCTCCGCGTCGTTCGTTGCCGCCATTTTTATCGCTTCCGCAAGCCCCGCCATGAGCTGGCGGCGCTCAAGCGTTTGCAGCACATCGGGGTCTATGATGACCCTTTTCGGCTGATAAAACGCGCCGACGATGTTTTTAACGCCGTCTAAGTCTATCGCGGTCTTGCCGCCTATGGACGAATCGACCTGCGACAGAAGCGTGGTGGGGATATTGTAAAAATCAACGCCGCGCATATAGCAGGCCGCCGCAAAGCCGCTGAGGTCGCCCACAACGCCGCCGCCCACTGCGACAACGCAGTCGCCCCTCGTAAACGAGGCGCCCAGCATTACCGACAAAAGGTGCCGGAACTCGTCAAAGCACTTGCTCTGCTCGCCGCGGGGTATGGTGACTATCTTTGGCGACGCGCACTGCGCCGCAACGGTCTCCGCATACTCTGGCGGCACTCCGGTGTCGGTCACTATGAGCGCTTTCCGCTCGAGATTCAAGAGCTTTCCGCCATTTTTGATCGCTCCTGACTCGAGAACAATATCATAATCCCATGTATCGGTGCTTACGGGGATGAGCATTCAGATCACTCTCCGATTTTAAGATTTGAGTAGTAGGTGCCTACGAGCTTGAGCTTTGCGCATATCGCGGACAGCTCGCGCAGCATATCCCTGCCGTTTTCGTTGTTTATGTTGCCTTCCGCCTCGATGTAGAAGAAGTAATTCCACTGAAGGTCCTTCATCGGGCGTGAGCGGAGGTTTCGCATATTGAAGCCGTGCGCGCCGATGATGTTTAGCGTCTGCGCGAGGGCTCCCGCCTCGTTCTGCACGGTGAACACGAGGATGAAGCTCTCCTCATCGCGGCGCGAGGACGGCGACGGACGGTTCTGCGCTCTCGAGAGCGCGGCAAAGCGGGTGGTGTTATTCTTGCTGTCGTTTATGACCTTGTCGAGAACTCTCAGCCCGAAAATGTCCGAGGTCTCGTCCGAGGCTATCGCGGCAACGGTTTTATCGCCGCTTTCCTTAACATACTTTGCCGCGAGCGCGGTGTTTGAAAACGCCCGAGTCTCGAAGCCGTGGCTGCGGATATAATCGCCGCACTGGTCGAGCGCCTGCTGGTGGCTGATGACCGTTTTTATGTCATCAAGCGTTGCTCCCTGAGCGCCGAGCAGATTGTGCGATATTGAAAGATCCACCACCTGATTTATGAACAGGTCGCCGGAGAAAACAAGGTCCATGACCGTTCCGACCTCACCGGCGGCGCTGTTTTCAAGCGGCAGCACAACGCAGTCGTAGTCCCCGCGCTCTACCGCCTTGTAAGCGTCGGCAAAATCGGAGAACGCGACAAGCTGCGCCTCGGGGAACATCTTCTTTGCCGCTATGTGCGCATAAGCGCCCTCAACTCCGCAGTAGGTAACGCGCATTCCGTTTAAAAGCTGCGACTGATACTCGCATGAAAGGTCTATCGTTTTTTTAAGAAACTGCACATAGTACGACTCTATTGCCGCATCGCTTATAAGCGAACAGTTGCGGTTTATGAGCTCCTGCTCGCGCACAACATCCTTAACGGAAAGACCGTGCTCGCGCTTGTAGTCCGCAATACCGGAGCACAGGCTCATACGCTTTTCAAACAGCTCCGCCATCTGGGCGTCTATACGGCTTATCTCTTTTCTGGCTTCCTGAAGTTCATTCATGTTCTGTACCTCTGCAACTAAGATTTATTCAAATAAAAAACGGTTCCTTTTTGGCAAAGGAACCGCATTCAACGACAATTATTCGCCGCATCGCGCGGCGTTATTCCGGTGCATCGATGTCCTTTACCAAGCGGGTCTGCTCCAGCCGAAGCAATAAAAAGCGCAGTACGAATAAAATCGCACTGCGTTAAAGGACATGGATACACTACGGGCAGAGTTAGACACGGAACGCTCGACATTACAGGTACTGCGCATAGTCATATCCGTATCCTCCTTTTCCCGAATTTATGAGTAAATTATACTCACGCTTTCTTAACTTGTCAATTGCCGCTTTTCAACAAATTTATATCCTCGGGCAACAGACTTTTATGCTTTTTTAACCCCAAAGTGCCGTGAGCATGGGGATTATCTGCTTTTTGCGGCTCATAACGCCCGCAAGGAACAGCGTGCTGTCCTTGGGCTCTGCCGAAAATGCCCTGCGTATGGTGTCGTCGCTGCCGACATACAAAAGCTGAGTTCCCTCCTTGAGCACATCGGTGAGCATGAGGATAACCATATCGTACCCGCCCTCTTTTTTCATGCGGCGCATCTCCTCGAGGAACTCATCGCGTCGCTCGAGCATTTTTTCTGAATCGAGAGTGGTTATCTGTCCCACGCCGAGACGCTGACCGGAAATATGAAATTCCTTAAAATCGCTGAGCAGGAGCTCGGACACCGGCTTTGTATCCGTATTGCCGCCGGAAAACAGCTCCTTGCCGAGCGAGTCGAGCGAGACATTCGCAAGGCGCGCCATTCTCTCCGCCAGCGCAATATCGCGCTTTGTGCAGGTGGGCGACTTGAACATAACGGTATCGGACAGTATCGCCGCCGCCATGAGCCCCGCCATTGCCGGCGAGGGCATAACGCCGTGCTCCTGATACATTCCGGTTATTATCGTTGTCGTACTGCCGACGGGCTCGTTGCGCATTCTTATCGGCTGCGCGGTCTGAATATCCGCCAGACGGTGGTGGTCTATTATCTCCAGTATCTCCGCCTGCTCAAGTCCCGCGACCGCCTGCGCCTTTTCGTTGTGGTCAACGAGCACGACGCGCTTTCTCCTCGGGCGCAGCAGATGGTATCTCGACAGAGTGCCGACTACCTTCTCGTTTTCGTCGAGCACCGGATAGCAGCGATAGCGGCTTTTGAGCACCTCCTCGCGCACATCGTCTATGTAGTCATCCAGATGGAAACATATCGTATCCTCAGTGTGGCACGGGCGGGATATGGGTATCGCCTGATAAATGAGCTTTGCAACGCGGCTGGCATCGAAGGGCGTTGATACGATGCAGGTCCTGCCTGCGTTATCGAGCCACTCTTTTTTTGCCTCGGTCTGGCACAGGACTATACAGCTAACACCGAGCCTCAGCGCTCTTTCTATCATGTCCGGCTGGTCTCCGCACAAAACTATGCTGTCGGGATCGTTAAACAGCAGCGTTTCGCAGCTCTGCGGGAGCGCGATCACGACATTGCCGGATATGCAGTCTATTAGATTTGCGCCCTCGTTGAGTATCTTTCCCTCGAGAACGCTCAGGATATTGAACAGCGGCACCTCGTCAAGGTGCGGATCGATTATCGTAAGCAGGCTGTACGATGCGATGTCTCCGGCAGAGAGAGTGCCGTAAAGCGTGCCGTCCTCGTTTATAACGGGTATGACCGAGATCTTCTGCTCGCGCATGATGTGCCACGCCCTGTTCATCGTGACCGACGAGCTCAGCGCCGGCGGGGTATCGTAATCAAGGTCTTTTACCTGCGTGCGGACATCCTTTATAAACCGCGGTGCAGCAAAGCCGAACTTATCGAGCATCCTCTGCGTTTCATCGCTTATGTGCCCCAGATATGCGGGGACATACTCCCTGTCTCCGAGGGCATTGCGAAGCGCTGCATAGCTCATCGCCGAAACTATCGAGTCGGTATCCGGATTGCGATGACCTACGACAAAAATTTCATTCATGAATGTTTCCTCCAATTCCGACCATTCAGACTATCCAATTATAGTCTGCAATCGGAAAAAGTCAACACAAAAAGCGGCATCTTAACAGATACCGCTTTCGTTTTAACTCTTAATTTTTCTTATCAGCTTTCTTATATCGTCAGTGATGCGCCGCAGCTCTCCGTTGGGCCTGCCTTCGCAGCCGCGAACGGCGCTGAGAAGCTCCTCGGCAGCGCGCACAAGCTCGGCAAACAGCGGGTTTTTGGCTTTATGCACCGGCTGCTCCGCCTTGTGCTTCACGGGTATGCCCTCGGTTATAACGGCAAACTTATCCGCCAGCAGGTCAAACGCCGTTCCGCTGTAAGGTGCAAACGCCCTATAGCCGAGCTCGTCGTTTAAGCAGGCGGTAAAGCTGTCCGCGCTCTCGGGGTCGCCGTGGTTTACGAACACCATTTTCGGCTTTTCGGAAAAGCCCTCGAGCCACGCGATGAGCCCGCGCTTATCGGCATGACCGCTGACGCCGGGCAGCGCCGCTATCTCGGCTCTGACATCTATCTCCTCGTTAAAGAGCTTTACCTTGTCCGCGCCGTCGTTCAGCGCTCTGCCGAGCGTGCCGACCGCCTGATAGCCCACGAACAGCACAAGACACTCGCTGCGCCACAGATTGTGCTTGAGATGATGCCGCACACGACCGGCATCGCACATACCGGATGCCGAGATTATGACCTTCGGCGTTTTATCCTCGTTTATCGCCTTTGACTCCGCCTGGCTCACCGCCAGATGCAGCCCAGGGAAGCTCAGGGGATTTTCGCCCGACCGGATGACTGCCTTCATATCCTCGTCAACATAGCTCGTGTCGCATTGCAGGAAAACACTTGTCGCCTCGATAGCCAGCGGGCTGTCCACATAAACGGGGAAATCGCCGTGACCGGTGACGAGCCCGCGATTTTTTATCTCGCGGATGAAATACAGCATCTCCTGCGTTCTGCCGACGGCAAACGCGGGGATTATGACATTGCCGCCGCGGTCGAGCGTGCGCTGGATGCACTGCGAAAGGCTCGATATATAGTCCGGACGCTCGTCGGTGTGATTGCGGTTGCCGTAGGTGGACTCGATAACGAGATAGTCGGCTTTTTCGATGTGCTTGGGGTCGCAGAGTATCGGCTGGTCGAGGTTTCCTATATCGCCGGAGAACACGATCTTGCGCTCGCAGCCGTTTTCGCTGAGCCATATCTCTATAGCGGACGAGCCGAGCAGATGTCCGACATCGGTAAAGCTGACCGTAACCGCCTCGTTTACCTGCACTCTGCTTTCGTAATCGCAGGGGCGCAGCAGCTTCACGAGCCCCGCAACATCGTCAAGGTCATAAAGCGGCTCAACGGGCGCATCACCCCTGCGCATTGCCTTGCGCGATTTCCACTCGGCATCCGCCATCTGGATGTGCGCGCAGTCGCGCAGCATTATGTCTAAAAGCGCGCAGGTAGCAGCCGTTGCATACACCGGACCTCTGAACCCGTTTTTATACAAAAGCGGCAGCAGTCCCGAGTGGTCAATGTGCGAGTGCGTCACGAGGACGAAATCAAGCATCGACGCCGCGACCGGCAGCTCCTGATTTACGAAAAGGTCCTTGCCCTGCTCCATTCCGCAGTCAACAATGCCCTTTTTATCTCCGACTTCTATCAGCGTACAGCTTCCGGTGACTTCGTGCGCCGCACCTAAAAATGTAACTTTCATATTTTCGCCTCAAAATTCGGGTGTCCACCCGTTGTTAAACGCATTTCTTGCGGCATCCTGCTCGGTGAGCTGCTTGTAGTATCCCGCCACCGTGAGCTGTATATACGGATAGACATAGAACTGAACAAATATCCCGAGTCCGACCACGGTGAGCATCTCCGTCAGCGCGGAATACGGCAGCATAGCGGCTATCTCGTCGCCGGCATAGCTTGCCAGGGCAACGAGGAGCGCCCATCCGATGAAGCTCAGGTCGAGCACGAAAAGCTCGCCCTTGTGCCCTGTCATGAGGCGCTTGCTCTCCCTTATGCACTGCATAACGCTCATCTCCGGATGCTCGAGCACCAGATATATCGCCATGCGGTAGCGGTAATACGCGATGATGCCGGGGAAGATCAGCAGCAGCGACCAGAGGGAGATGAAGAATATCTCAACGATGTACAGCCATATGATGCGGAAAAACATTGCAAAGCTGTCGAAAATGTTCCAGTAGCTGGCTTCAAAGCCCCTGATGGTGCGCAGGCAGAAGATAGCAAAGCCCGCGCCGAGCATGGCGGTGACAATGTCTATGGCAAGGTCGAGCAGCGATGCTGCCGGACTCGGTGTCGCGCCCTGAAGGGCATACACAAACTGGTCGGGGTCAATATAGTTGCCGTTTTCAAACTCGATGGCAAACTCCTGAAGCTGGTTGCTGAGCGAGCTGTCGTATCCGCCGACGAGCTTATACGACAAAAACGCAAGCACTGCGGTTATCAATATGTAGATGATCGCAGCTACCACCGGCTTTGGCTGAGCGTTTCTGATGAGATTTTTTGATTGCTGCTTTAAAAGCTTTCGATCCATGCGAAAAACCTCCTGATATTAATGCCTTGATTATATCATTGATTCTCGTAAAATAACATAGCTGCGGCGAAAAAACATTAAAAAGTGTGACGAATAAATTGCTTGACAAGTCGTTTAAGTGATGCTATTATTATCAGGCACTTAATTATGCGCGAGTGGTGGAATTGGCAGACTCGCTAGATTCAGGTTCTAGTGCTCACTCCGGGCGTGCGGGTTCAAGTCCCGCCTCGCGCACCATATCGAAAAATCCCGCAGTCGCAAGGACTGCGGGATTTTTTCTATATTCAGGGGCTTGACTTTTGATTTTTTCTGCTGTAAACTGTATCTGTCAGTCAGGCTGACACTTGCATAGGGAGGGACAGCATTTGCCGCACGAGGAGCTGAGAGAAAAAAACATCAGGCTCGTAATCGAAAACGCCCTTGATAGTTTTTTGGAAAACGGAATAGAGAAGACCAAGGTTGCCGATGTTGCGCGCCGCTCCGGACTTACGGAGCGCTCGGTTTTTCGGTATTTTGAGACCAAGGCCGACCTCGTTTTGGCTGCGTCGCTGCTGTACTGGAACAGGATACTTGCGCTTATCGACCGTATGTCGCATGAAAATTCCGACGGCGGCACGACCGGACTTGAGGACGCGGCGAACGTGCTCGTGTGCTACTCGATGCTGTATCACCTCGACCCCAAGGGTATGCGCTTCACGCTCGATGCGGAGCTGACCCTACAGGCAGCAGGCAGGCTGCACGAGATAAAAAACCAGCCGCCCGAGCCGTTTGAGACCTCCGGAGGTCCTATGGCGAAGGCGATCCGCAAGGGTCTTGCCGACGGCTCGATAAGCCCCGAGGTGGACGTGAAGGAGATATACTACAACTCCTACGACGCAATTCTGGGAATAATGCAGCGCCTTTCCATAGGCGGCAGCCCCAGCGCGAGAGAGCTTGATTACGACAGTAGAATGCTCCATCTCAGCGAGATGTTCGTAAAAGCGCTCAGCGGAAAATAACAGGCGAATTCCACATCCCGAGAGATCGGGATTTGTGTATGCCCGCTTATGTCAGCAAAGCTGACATAAGCGGGTAAATATAAAAATTGAACAGGAAGAAGGGCCGCAATGAAAGAACTGAAGCATTTGATTTACTTTGAGAGCCTGCTGGAGGACACGAACAACGAGCTTGTCCGCAAGGCAGAGTCGGAGGGGGACCTGGCGCTCGGTTACACCTGCTTTCACGCGCCGGAGGTGCTCATGAACTTGGGCAATTGCTTCTCCGTCCGGCTTCGTGCACCGCACACCAACTCCATGGAGCTTGCAACCTATTACATGGCCAACAACAGCTGCGAGTTCGCCCGTGCGCTTTTGGAGCGCGCGCTTGAGGGCAACTACGCATTTCTCCACGCCATGATAGGCGTTGACGTCTGCGAGGCGAATAACCGCGCCATCGAGAACATGGAGATCATGCACACGCAGGGCGAGGACAAGGACAAGTTCTTCTACTGCAATCTGGACATTCCCTATTCCGACGACGAGGACTGCGTTGAGCACATCCGCGAGCAGGTCTCCAGAAAGATCTTGAAGCCCCTGCGCGAAAACTACGGCATCGACACCTCGGACGACGCCATCCGCGCCGCCGTGAGCGAGCACAACGAGGTCTGCCGCATCCTCACCGAGATAGGCGAGCTGCGCAAGCTGGATATCCCGCCCATCACCGGCTATGAGTACGCCGTTTTGGTTCTGGTCAGCTACACCTGCCCCAAGAGACTCATCCTCCCCTACCTGCGCGAGACGCTTGAGGAGATTAAAAGCCGCAAGACCGACGCCAAGAAGGACTACCGCGTCCGCGTTGTCGTTGTCGGCTCTGAGATCGACGATCCCCAGCTCATCAAGCTTATCGAGGGCTGCGGCGCACTGGTGGTCGCCGACCGCTACTGCTACGGCTCCTTCCCCGGCAGGCAGGAAATTATCCTCTCCGACACCGAGGACGCACTCACGCAGGTCTGCCGCTGGTATCTGCAAAACACGGAGTGCCCGCGTCAGAGCGCACTGCACCGCGTCAAGTACCGCAACGACCATGTCGCGCAGCTTGTCAAGGACTTTAACGCCGACGGCGCAATTTACGAGCAGATGAAGTTCTGCACCTACTGGTCGTATGAGCGCGTCATCGCAAGTCAGGTAATGCCCCGCGACTACGGCATCCATATGCTCTCCATCGACCGCCCCTACATTTCCGGTCAGAGCGGACAGCTTCGCACGAGAGTGCAGGCATTCGTGGAGAGCCTTGAAATCAAAAAGCTCAAAACAGCTCAGAAGGAGGAAAACTGACATGGCATACAACCCCAAAACCGGCAAAGGCTTGGGCAGATATTACGATGCCGAGCACCGTGCCTTCCGCGCCCGCGAATGGAGAGGCTTTAAGGACACCTTTTACGATTTCTTCCGATGGCTCTATCTCTACGGCTTTATGGCCGTAAAGCTGGGCTGCCACCCCATACTCATGGTCAAATCCATGCTGCGCTACCGCTGGATGGTCTCCTACCTCACTGCGGCGCACATGGTAGACCGCCACACCATGGGTCTGCGCGGCAAGGAGCTGCACTATGCCCACAACCAGTTCTTCTCCGTCCTGCACAACTCCGTCATCGGCGTTCGTGACATCATCGTGCGCGACGAAAACCTGCGCCCGAACAGCAAGCGTGCGGCAAAGCTGCGCGAGAACACCGTCATGTTCGACGAGATGACCCCGCACCTTATCATGATGGGCTTCCCCACCGTCAAGTGGATCGACATCGCCATGTTCGCCATCGGTCTGCCCTCCGAGGTCGACCAGAACGCAAGTATGTTCTACATAGACGCAATGGAGCACCTCGGTCTGCCGGCAGATGTCTGCCCCGAGCCCGCCTCCGAGTGCGGCTGCGCCGTTGTTGACGACTATCCCCGCGTCGGCAAGTGCTACTTCACCGGCACCATGCCCTGCGACGGTGCGATCTCGCAGACGAATATCCTCACCCGCCACTTCAAGGATTTGCCCTCGTTCCAGATAACTCCCCCGCAGAGAATAAACGAGCCCGAGGTACAGACCTACGCGATCAAGAACCTCAAAAAGGGCATCGAATTCCTCGAGCAGCAGTTCGGCGTAAAGTGGGACTGGGACGCATTTTGGAAAAATGCCGAGATGTACAACGAAAGCTCCCGCTGCATGGTCGAAAAGTGGGATGTCAACTGCACCGACTATCCCCAGGTCTGCGGCGCTGCACTTGCGCTCCAGCGCGAGTATGAGTTCCAGGCGGCAGCGTGCATGGACGAGTTCATGCTCAAGACCGACCGCAAGGTCACCAAGATGATGCTCAAGGGCTACGAAAAGGATAAAGCCGCAAACGCACCCAAGCCCAAGTACCGCTGCCTCGTCTGGGCGTGCCCCGCGCATTATTACACCAACTTCACCTATTGGACTCAGCACTGCTGGGGCGTCACCTGCGTAAACGACATGGAGGCAATGCTCAGCTACCTGCCCATCAGCACCGACAACAAGGATCAGGCGCTTGCCGACCTCGTTCGCTGCTATGAGAGAATGATGATGCGCTCCCACACCAACGGAGGTTATGTAAACCTGCTCGACGAGTGCTGGAAGATGTGCGAGAAATTTAACGTCAACATCGTCATCATGTATGACCATGTTTCCTGCAAAAATGTCGGCGGTCTGCACGGTCTGTTCGAGGATCAGGCACGCGAGCGCGGCATCCACCTCATTTGGATACCCCACGATGTTATGGACCCGCGCACCGTATCCCGCCGCGAGATGCGTGAGGCGTTCAATCAGTACATGACGACCGTCCTGCGCGAGGAGCCCCTCGACCCGACGCTGCTCGATTACGAAGACAATCTCAGCTGGTAATTAAGGAGGAAATAAAAATGGCTTGGTACTGGATAGTTCTGATAGTTCTCTTCACTCTTTTCTGTCTGCTGTTTTTGGCATACATGACCAATGCGGACATGAAGCTCATCGAAAAAATATACAACGCCCTTATTAAATACCACGACAGCAAGAACGTCGAGGAAAAGATCTGATCCGATCCTCAAAACAGCATAAAGCGCCATAACAAATAAAGTGCTGTAACGAAAAGAGCAGGCTTCGGTCTGCTCTTTTTTGTTGGTTTTTCGGCATAAAGCGTTTTTCAACATAAATCGAAGTTTTGTATTGCAATTTTCATTTGAAATGTTAAATAATATCGGCTTGTGCTATGCAGGCCTATCGCAAGGTAAAAATACGGAGGAAACATGAAAGATTTAAAGTATCTGCTGTATTTTGAGAATCTTCTTCAAGAGGCTCAAAATGAACTGATCCTGCAGGCGCAGAGCGAGGGGGATATCTGCGTGGCTTATGTCTGCGAAAACACTCCCGAACCGCTGCTGAATCTGCCCGGAGCATTCTCGACCCGCGTGCAGCGCGTCCGGCGTTGCGGGCGGCTCGCTGCTGCTCATCCCCATGGCCTGCTCCCTGTTCGGCATCTCCAATGACATCGCCATGCAGGTCGTCGGCGTCGGCTTCATCATCGGCGTCATTCAGGACTCCGTCGAGACCGCCATCAACTCCTCGTCCGATGCGCTGTTCACCGCCGTCGCGGAGTTCAAGCAGTGGCGCAAGGCCGGCAAGGAGATCAAGTTCTGAGCCGATCACTGAAATCGTTGCAGCGCCTCACGGCCTTTCCCGTGAGACGCTGCTTTTTTCTGCCGCGTTCGTCAAATCCACAAGAAACCCTGCCGGATTTTTGAAGAAATCCGGCAATTTTCTTGACTTTCCTGCTGCAACACTTTAAAATGAAGCCGCTGTGCACGGGCAAAGCACGGCAAAACAAGAATCAGACCCGACATCTGCGCGGTGCGCGCCGCACAGATGTTTTTCATGTCTGGATGGGAGCGCGTATGAAAACGAAAAACACGAAGAGCTTTGCCAGCCGCTGGGGCTTTATCCTGGCGTCCGTCGGCTCGGCCGTCGGCATGGCCAACGTCTGGGGCTTTCCGAACAAGATGGGCAGCAACGGCGGCGGGGCCTTCCTGCTGATCTACCTGCTGTTTGTGGTCATCTTCAGCACCGTCGGCCTGCCGACGGAGTTCGCCATGGGCCGCCGCGCCGGCACCGGCACGCTCGGCGCCTATGAAAACGCATGGGCCACGCGCGGCAAGACCGCCGGAAAGGTCGGCGGCCTGCTCGGCTGGCTGCCGCTGGCCGGGTCGCTGTGCATCGCCATCGGCTACGCCGTCATCGTGACGTACATTCTCAAGGCGCTGGCCGACTCCCTGCTCGGCACGCTCATGACGGGCGACGCCGCCGTGTGGTTCGCGTCGTTTTCCACGCAGCCGTACTCCGTCATCCCCTACCATGTCATCGTCGTGGCCGGCACACTGCTGACGCTCTTTCTCGGCGCACACAGCATCGAAAAGACCAACAAGGTCATGATGCCGCTGTTTTTCCTCATCTTTGTCGTGCTGGCCGTGCGCGTGGCGCTGCTGCCCGGCTCGGCCGAGGGCTACAAGTTCATGTTCACCCC